>TARA_R110000868_G_scaffold411756_2_pt1 | contig 41037 bp, 39 predicted proteins | sample TARA_R110000868 | Tara Oceans TARA_R110000868 (sample SAMEA4397489) | marine metagenome | biome: Polar Biome; feature: [SRF] surface water layer (ENVO:00010504); material: water (ENVO:00002006), including particulate matter (ENVO:01000060) such as... | depth 5 m | reverse complement strand
ATCATCGCCCCAACTCAGGCGTCCGGAAAACCCGGGACAGGTCACTCCCCGGTATCAGCCAGCTGCGCACCATCGTCGGTGCCGTCATGACGATTGGGCTGATCCTGTCCGTCCTCGCCCTGATCGTCTCGGCGATCATCTGGGGCTTCGGCGCGAACAGCAGCAACCCGCATCTGGCCGGGCGGGGGAAGATCGGCGTCCTTATCTCCTGTGGGGCGGCCGTCATCTGCGGCGCGAGCGTGACCCTCATCAACTTCTTCTGGAACGTCGGCCAGTCCGTCTAACCGCCGCGATCCGGCTCACTGGAAGGAGGGATCTGCTGTGGCGTTATGTGACGTTCCCGTCATCTCCAATGTCTGTGATGCCGTCGGTGAGGGGGCCGCGACCCTGGTTGCGGCCCCCTTCGACTGGCTCGCACAAGCCATGGGGCAAGCGGCCGCCTGGCTGTTCGAAGGCGTCTGGTACATCTTCGACACCACCACCCTCGTCGACGTGCAATCCGCGGAGTACGTCGACGTCTACAACATCCTCTTCGGCATCGCCGTGATGATCATGCTCGTCTTCTTCTGCCTGCAACTGATCACCGGGCTCATCAGACGCGACCCCACCGCACTGTCCCGTGCCGCGTTGGGGCTCGCGAAAAGCGTGCTCGGGTCGTTCCTGATCATCACCCTCACCGCGACACTGCTGGAAGTCACCGACCAACTCACCATCGGGATCATCCAAGCCACCGGGAACTCGATGGAAGACATGGGCGACAAGATCGCCCTCCTCGCCGCTGGACTCACCGGCATCAACATCGCCGCCCCCGGCGTCGGCGCGATCATCACCATCTTCTTCGCCGGTCTTGCGATCACGGCGTCAGCGATCGTGTGGTTCTCGCTGCTGATCCGCAAAGCACTCCTGCTCGTCGCGATCGTCCTCGGACCCATCGCGATCAGCGGCGCGAACTGGGATGTTACACGCGGCTGGTTCGGGAAGTGGGCGTCGTTCGTGATCGCCCTGATCTTCTCCAAACTCGTCCTCGTCGTCGTGTTCCTCGTCGCGATCACCCAGGTGTCGCAGCCGATCGACTTCGACCTCGCCTCGATCGCTGACCCCATCGCGGGCATCGTGCTCATGTTCGTCGCAGCATTCGCGCCCTACATGGTCTACAAGTTCATCAGCTTCGTCGGCTTCGACATGTATCACGCCATGAGCGCGGAACAAGAAGCCAAGCAGTCAATGAACCGCCCCGTCCCCACCTCCCCGAAACCCTCCGGCGACGGACCACAAAAAGTCCTCGACGGAAAAAGCAACGGCGGCGGCGACACACCTGCCCCCTCCGGCGGAAAGCCCCCGGCGGGCGGAAGCACCACAGGTGGGAGCGCAGCCGGTGGCAGCTCCGCCGGAGGTGGAGCTGCAGCAGGGGGAGGCAGTGCCGCGGGCGGGAGCGCGGCAGGTGGTGGTGCAGCAGCGGGTGGTGCGGCAGCGGCAGGCCCGGTCGCGGCGGCAGTCATCGCGGCGAAGGTCGCGAAAGACTCCGCGACCGCTGGCCCCAAGCTCGGCCAGACCATCGGGAACGCCGCCGATCAGCACGCCACCGGCGCCGGGAACGACACCCCACCACCGGCAGCGAACACCCCGCAATCGCAGGGCCCGACTCCGCCGAAGCCGAACCCGCAAGCGCCGTCATCGGTGCCGGAGGCGAGTAGCCCGCCGCCCCCGAACACGGCACCGAAGGGAAAGGAGTAACCGTGGCCAAGCAATCCCCGCACAAGAAGCAGGACGAGTACCCGCTGTCGCCGGTGAAGTTCTCTCGCCTCACCCGGCGCGGCCTGATCCTCGGCCTGTCCTTGTCGCAGGTCATCACCGTCGCCATCGCCGGGGCCGTGTTCATCGCCTCCCTCTACGCCGGCGGCGGGATGATCCTCGCCTACACCGCCCCCATCTGGGTGACCTGCCTGGCGATCACGTGGATCCCCATCTCGGGCCGCAAAACCGTCGAGTGGATCCCGATCGCCGGGCACTGGGTGTGGCGCGTCACCGTGAAACAGACGATCTACCGGCTCCGCGTCGTCAAGCCCCGCCCCGCGGGCACGCTCGCGCTCCCCGGCGACATGGCGGCGCTTCGCCAATACGAGGACCCGGTGACCGGGGCGGTGATGGTGCACCACCCGCACGCCGCGACCCTGACCGCACTGCTCGAGGTCACCCATCCGGCATTCGTGCTCCTCGACCCCGGCGAGCAGGAACGCCGCGTCACCAGCTGGGGCAGGGTACTTGCCACCTGCTGCCGCTCCGGAAGGATTGCCCGGCTTCAGGTCCTGGAACGCACCCTCCCCGATTCCGGGACTGGGCTTGCGCAGTGGTGGGCCGAGCACGGCACCCCGGAGGACGAGTCCTGGACGTCGCGCACCTACGGGGAGCTCATCGACCGGGCGGGGCCTGCCGGGGAACGTCACGCGACGACGATCTCGATCGCCCTGGACATGAAGGCAGCATCCCGTGCGATCCGCACCGCAGGCGGCAGCATCAGAGGCGCCGCCGCGGTCCTGCGGCAAGAGATGAACACCCTCACCGCGGCCCTGCACGCAGCCGACCTGAAAGCCAGCGACTGGCTCACTCCCGGAAAGCTTGCCGTGATCCTCCGCTCCGCCTACGACCCCGCGATCGCCGCGACCCTCGAACGGTCCGGGAACCTCGGCCAAGACCTCGCCACCGCAGGCCCCGTCTCCGTCGAGGAAACCTGGGAGGGGCTGAAGTCTGACAGTGCGCACCACGCGGTGCTGTGGGTCAGCGAATGGCCCCGGTCACTCGTATATCCCGGGTTCCTCTCCCCGGTGCTGCTCGCGTCCGGGGTGCGGCGGTCGTTCTCACTCCTGTGCACCCCGGTCCGGTCCGACCAGGCCGCCAGGGACATCAGGAAGAAGAAGGTCGAATACATCTCTGACGCCGCGCAACGGCAGAAGATCGGGCAAGTCGAAGACGCTCAGCAGACCGCCGAATACCAGGACGTACTGCAACAGGAAGCAGATCTTACGAGCGGTCACGGCATCCTCCGCTACACCGGCCTCATCTCCGTCAGCGCCCCCACCAGTGAAGAGCTCGAAGCGACCGTATCGAAGATCGAACAAGCAGCGATCCAAGCCTCCTGCGAAACCCGCCGCCTCGTCGGGCAGCAAGCACAAGCGTTCACCGCCGCCGCTCTCCCCCTGGCACGCACGATCTGAACCAACCTCTGGGGCTTGGGTTTCCCACCTCCTTCCTGCACGCCGTTTGCCCGTCTTGGGTGGCGTGCAGGAAGGAGTCTTTTCGTGAACGCCACGAATCGTCGCGTCTACTCCAGTGTCCTGATCGGACCGGAGTCCGAACACCACAAGCAACGCAAGGCCCGCCGTAAGGCCGTCGCGAAAGTCCATGCCGACGACACCGCCGCCCGCAAAGCCGAAGCCCGCGCCCTACGCGAGCAGGAGGCTGCGGAGCGGCGGGCTACCACCTACCTCCCGAAGGCTGGGGAACCCGGCCCGTCCGCTCTGCGGTCGTATCGGGGTTTGCGGCTTCCCGCGCATCAGGACACCAGTGCCGTTCTCGCGGGCGCATACCCGTTCCTCGCAGAAGGGGGCCTCGGCCCGGAAGGGGTGTTCGTCGGGCAGGACATGTACTCCGGCGGCTCCTTCGTGTACGACCCGTGGGTGCTCTACAAGCGGGGCATCATCACTGCCCCCAACATCGTGCTCGCTGGCATCGTCGGTTCCGGGAAGTCGTCGCTGGCGAAGTCGCTGTACACGAGGTCGATTCCGTTCGGACGGCGCGTGTACGTGCCCGGGGACCCAAAAGGCGAACACACCCCTGTCGCGGAAGCCGTCGGCGGGAAAGCGATCGTCCTCGGCCACGGACTGCGCAACCGTCTCAACCCGCTCGATGAAGGCCACCGTCCTTCCGGGTTGTCGGATGTGGAGTGGCGGACGCAGGTCGCCTCGCGTCGTCGCGAGCTCATCGGTGCATTGGCGGAGACGGTGTTGGAGCGGTCGCTGTCGCCGTTGGAGCACACCTCGATCGATGTGGCCCTCGCCGCGGTCGTGGCGAGCAACGATGTCCCGATCCTGCCGATGGTCGTCGACCGCATCCTCACCCCACACCCAGATGACGACACCGACGGGCGGCTCGCCGAAGACGGGCGGCTCGTCGGGCACGCGCTGCGCCGTCTGGTCGCAGGTGACTTGCAGGGCCTGTTTGATGGGCCATCGACGGTCGCGTTCGACCCGACGTTGCCGATGATCTCTCTGGACCTGTCGCGGGTCGCGGAGAACTCGACGCTGATCAGTGTGTTGATGACGTGTTCGTCGGCGTGGATGGAGTCTGCGCTGCTGGATCCGAACGGTGGGCAGCGGTGGGTGATCTACGACGAAGCCTGGCGGTTGATGTCACATCCGGCGCTGCTCAAGCGTATGGATGCGCAGTGGCGGCTTGCTCGACATTACGGGATCGCGAACATGCTGATCTTCCACAAGCTCACCGACCTTGACAACGTCGGCGATCAGGGATCCGCGATGCGTTCGCTTGCGAACAGTCTGCTCGCGAACGCGGAGACGCGGATCATCTACCGGCAAGAAGCCGACCAGCTCGGCACCACCGCGCAAGCTCTCGGACTCACCGGCACCGAACAGTCCCTCCTGCCAGGCCTGGGCACCGGGCAGGGGTTGTGGCGGATCAAGGAACGCTCCTTCGTCGTGCAGCACCAGCTCCACCCGGACGAGTTGACCACCTTCGACACCACCACCCGGATGACCGGAGGCAAAAAATGAGCGAACATGAGACCTCACGACGCCTTCTTAGAAAGCAGCGCGCCCCGGAGAGCTCCGGGCAGCTGGCCGTGCCTGTCGTGCTTCCCCATCTGATCGCTCGCGTCAGCGAGGACGAGCGCGTCACGCTCACTCTCGACGGGGAGCCGGTCACGGCCGATCCGGTGGATCGTTCGGCGCTGGGTGGCATGCTCGACGGAATCCTTCGGAGCCGGCGTGTGCCGGTCCGGGTGGAGATCATCGAACGGGACGGCACCACCTACACCGATGTCCTCACCCCACCACCCCCAGCCCCGGAACCGGTACCTGACGAGGCAAGTGAAGTGGCCCCGGCGACCGACGCCGCCGGACGGTCTCGGGTGCCGGTGTTGTTCGAGGCGTCCAGTGAGGGCTTCATTCCCGGTGAGGATGTCGCCCTTGCGGTCATCATCCGTCACTCCTCCACGAATGGGGACGGGCACGTCCGGCATGTGGTCGAGGACCGGGAGCTCGCGCCCGGTGGTGAGGTGCTGCTATTCGGGCGGATCTCCGGGACCACGCACGTGGTGGGAGGGCTCGGATGAACCCGCACCAGCCCTCCCAACTCCTCACGAACCTGGGACTTGCAGCCCTGGCAGGCTTCGCCGCCCTCGCCGGGCTCTTCCGCCTGTCAGGAACCATCACCGCGTTCCTCACCGGGCATCCGCAACCCGCCGGTGGCCCCGCAACCGGGCTCGGGGTGCTGTTCACCCTGGCAGACCCCGGCCAGGCGATCGGCGCTCCCGACCTGAACCCGTTCGTCTACTGGGCCGTCCTCGCCCTCATGCTCGCGCTGCTCGGGACCTTGGCGTGGTGGGTGTGGCGTCTGATCGCACGCGCGAAAGAAACCAAGGCGCAAGACCCGCGCCTCCTGAAAGGTATCGCGACACCACGCGAAGTGGAAAAGGTCGCATCCGCGAAGACCCTCGTCTCCCGTGCCAGCACTTACCGTCCTTCCCTCGAGCACCCGACCGCCGCGGATGTTGGCTATGTGTTGGGCAGGTCGAAGGGGCGTGAGGTGTGGGCGACGGTGGAGGACTCGATCCTCCTGATCGGCCCGCCCCGTTCAGGCAAGGGCCTGCACATCGTGATCAATGCGATTCTCGACGCGCCCGGCGCGGTGATCACGACCTCGACTCGGCCCGACAACCTCACCGCGACGATGCGTGCACGACAGCGGGTGGGGCCGGTAGCGGTGTTCGACCCGCAGCACCTTGCAGAGGGGCTGCCTGCGGGGATGAAGTGGTCGCCGGTGCGGGGATGCGAGGACCCGCTCACGGCGATGATCCGCGCGACCGGGCTTGCCACGGCCACGAATTTCGCCGCGGTGTCTGGAGGTGACTTCTGGCAGGGGAAGACCGCCTCCGCGATCCAGGGGCTCCTCCATGCCGCCGCCCTCGACGGCCGCGACGCCGCCACCCTCTACCAATGGGCGCTCAACCCCACCGCCGCAGCGGACGCGGTACGGATCATGCAGTCCAATCCGGCTGCAGCTCCGGGGTGGGCGGAGTCGTTGGATGCGATGCTGCAAGCCGACCCGAAAACACGCGACTCGATCTGGCAGGGCGTCTCCCTCGCCTTCAGCGCGTTCGCCGATCCCCGCGTCCTTGCTGCTGTCACACCGGGGCCTCGCGACCAGTTCGACCCGGAGACGTTCATCAGGGATCGCGGCACCTTGTATCTGTTGGCGACGGGTGCGGGCGCTGGGGCGTCGTCGGCGTTGGTGGCGGCGTTCATCGAAGACCTCGTGGAGACCGGGCGGAAGATCGCCGCTACCTCACCCGATACCAGGCTTGATCCGCCGATGCTGCTCGCGCTCGATGAGATCGGGAACCTCGCACCCCTGCCCTCGCTCCCTACGCTCATGGCCGAGGGCGGGGGTACGGGGATCACGACGTTGCCGGTACTGCAGTCCCTCGCCCAGGCCAGGGAGAAATGGGGCGAGAACAACGCGAACGCGATCTGGGATGCCTCGATCGTGAAGATCATCCTCGGCGGCGCCTCCAACTCCCGCGATCTGCAGGACCTGTCGTCGTTGATCGGGGAGCGGGACGAGATCACCGACTCCGTCACCATCGGTGAGCAAGGGCACCGCTCCGCGCAACGCTCCATCCGCCGCGTCCCGATCATGCCACCGGACGTCATCCGCACCCTCCCCTTCGGCACCGGGGTCGTGATGCTCCGCACCGCCCGCCCCATCGTCACCGACCTGCGCCCCTGGCCATCAAGGAAGGATGCCGAGCAGCTCAAGACCGACCGGAAGAACATCGAGAAGCTCATCCGCGCCACCTAACCGGCACCGCTGCCCTCAGAGGTTTGGGGCTCGAGTAGCGCACCTGTCTGGTGTTCCCCGCCCAATCCAGGGCGCGGGGGCACCAAACATTTTCGTTGTTCATCAGGAAGGACCCCAGTTCTCATGGCTATCAAGACGTCGCAGGCGATCAACGGCTTCATCTCCGCCGACCCCCGCCTCACGTTCTCCGAGTCCGGGCAGGCGCGCTTCTACGCCCGCGTCGGCATCAACCACTACGAACCCCAGCAGGACGGGTCGTTCCGCAAGCTCGACCCGACCTACCACGACCTCATCCAGTTCGGGAAGTCCGCCGAACGCTCCGCCGAACGGTATGTCAAGGGCGACGACATCATCGCCCAGGGCTACACCCGCGAATACACCCGCGAGATCAACGGTCAAGAGCGCACCGACGAGCAATTCGTCGCCAAACGGATCGCCCCCGACCCCAACATCACCGACTTCACCATCGACCGGCGACCCTCCGCAGAACGCCAGGTGGAGCGTGAAGCCGAACGGCAGACAGAGCGGGAGGAACCCGACCGAACCGCCCAGCTCGGCTCCCCCACCCCGACCGCGACGCGGGAGACCGAGACTCCCGCGATGGAAGCCGCAAGCCGATAATCCGCAGGAAGGAGGTTGATCGTGGTGGACATCGACCCGACCCACAGCCCCGACCCCGGGGATCCAGACGTCGACTTCGAACCCGAGCATGACGAACCCGATCTCGACGAGTCAGGCGACGACCCCGACGAAGGCGAAGTCGGGGCCGATGCCCCCACACCGGCGATGGGCGGCGGTGACATGCCGCCCATCCCCCGCCCCATCAACTGGCGCACCCTCTCCTCCGACGACGCCGAGCACGAATGGCTCGCCCTCAACGAGTGGGTCAACTGGCTGCGGCACGAATTCGCGCTCCCCGCGCAAATCATCCCACCGATGTGGCACCGCCACCCCGAACTCGTCTGGGAACTCTCCGCCCTCCACACCCGTTGGCTCGGCTGCTACGACCCCGAACAAGACGCCGCCGGCCCCATCTCCTTCATGACCGACTTCGCCGCCGCCCGGACCAGGCTCCGAGAATGGGTACAGATCTCCGGCACACGCCTCGACCGCGACCGCCCCACCAGACAAACCACCTGGCCAGGCGAAGATCCCGCCCCTGCAAGCGATGAGGTGCCCATCACGGACCGAGACGCCGACTTCATCGACTTCGTCATGGACGATGTCGCTCGGCGCGCTGCCGCCGAGAACGCTTTCCTCCTCAGGGAAGAGCATCCATGACACAATTCCAGCCCATCAAGGAAGCCTCCGCGCCTCCCGGGGCGACCGCTCCTGCGTCACGGGGCGGGACTCTCGGAGTCCGCACCGACGACCGGCACCATCCCGACGTCACCCTTCTCGCCAAAGCAATCATTGGGCATGTCTTCGCTCACCGGTACGGGGATCGCGACACCGCCAATGAAGCGATGGCGTCCTACCCGATGCGGCACACCCCCTCCGCACGGCGACCGGCCAGCTGAGCGTATGCCAGTCCGCCTTCCATAGGGGCCTCGGCTACTGCGCTGCGATCCGCGGGCATCGTCCCTCCGCAGAGAAAGCGGCGGCACGGTAAACTGGCCCTAGGTACCCGCTCCGCACAGAGCGCCGCACCATCAACGTTTCGCCCCTCCCTCGGGGCCAGGCTCCCCGTCACACCATGGTGTGACGGGGATCAGTGTTCTCATCAGGACGTGCGGCTTCACCCTGATGAAAGGAACACCGATCATGCCCACCCCTACCGCACCCACTGCAGTCACTTATCTGCGTGTCTCTACCACCGAGCAAGCCCGGCGCGGTGGTAGAGACGAGGGATATTCTCTACCCGACCAGCGTCGCGCTGTCGAACGCAAAGCCCAGAGCATGGGCGCCGTCGTCGTCGAAGAGTTTGTCGAACCCGGAGAGTCCGGCAAATCTCTCTCCCGTCGCAAGGCACTCCTGTCATTGCTGGCGTACGTGAAAGAACACGACGTCGACTACTGCATCATCCCCAAAGTGGACCGCCTCGCCCGCAACCGTCTCGATGACGCGCTCATCCAGTCAGAGCTCACCAGCGCCGGGGTCGCTCTCGTTTCCGCAGCTGAGAACATCGATGCCACCCCCGCTGGACAGCTCCAGCACGGCATCATGGCGTCGATCTCCGAGTGGTACTCCGCCAATCTCGCCCAAGAGGTCATGAAGGGCCTCCGCACCAAGGCAATGAGCGGTGGCACCACGGGCAAAGCCCCCATTGGATACCGCAACGTACGCACCCGCACAGCAGACGGCTACGAACTACGCACCGTGGAAACCGACCCCGACCGGGCGCCACTGATCACCTGGGCGTTCACGGCCTACGCCACCGGCGACTGGACCCTCAACACCCTCCTCGATGAACTCACCATCCGCGGCCTCGTCACCGCACCCACACCACGCCGTCCGGCAAAGCCGATCCACGTCTCCACCCTGCACCGCACTCTGCAGAACCCGTACTACAAGGGCACGATCGTATTCGAGGACGTCGAGTACGAAGGGCAACATGAACCACTCATCGACCCCGGCACGTGGGAACAAGTCCAGACCGTACTCAAGGCCAACAACCTCGCAGGCGACAAGACCCAGACCCACGACCACTACCTCAAAGGGTCGCTGTACTGCGGCGACTGCGAATCCCGGCTGCTCATCACCCACGCGAAGAACAAGAAGGGCATCATTTACCCCTACTTCATCTGCTCCGGAAGGCACCGCAAAGCCACCGACTGCACCCGCAAGGCCATGCACGTCGACATCGTCGAACAGCTCATCATCAACCACTACGCACGCATCCAACCCAGCCCGGCATCCGTCGAAGAGCTCCGCGCGTCAATAACCGAAGAGTTCAGCATCCTCACCGCGCAAGCCCGGTTCGAACGCGAGGACCTCATCAAGCAACGAGGTGAGCTCCTCACTCAACGCGAGAAACTGCTCCAAGCGCACTACGCCGGAGCGATCCCCCTCGACCTCCTCAAAGAAGAACAGGACCGGATCGGCCCCGCACTCATCCGGCTGAACAGCCGGCTTGAGGCCGCTGAGTCTGACCATGCCGAGGCAGAAGCTGAACTCCACCAGGCGCTCGACCTGGCCAGCGACTGCCACAGCGTCTACGAGAAAGCCACCGACAGCATCCGCCGCCTGTTCAATCAAGCCTTCTTCGAGAAGATCTACATCACCTCAACGGACCAGGTCGTTACCGAACCCACAGTCACGTTCAAGAGCCTCCTTGCCGCAGACGCACACCACTTCGCAGCCGGCGCTGACCACGCTAGGGCGAAGCTGAGCCGGAACACAAACACCGGCCCGCATGCAAGCGGACCGGTGTTTGAACATGAAGCGTTTGGTGGATCTGAGGGGACTCGAACCCCTGACCCCCTGCATGCCATGCAGGTGCGCTACCAGCTGCGCCACAGACCCTGACTGCTCCGGAGAGCAACCCGTTTAGATTACTACATCCTGGGGCGGTCGCCGAACGCGTCGGCTCCCGCGCTCGGCAGAGGGCAGACTGGAAGGACCATGAGCGAACCCGTCACCATCTCGATCACCCGCCGCGTCGACCCCGAACGGGAGAAGGAGGCCACCGCGTGGGCGCGCGCCGGCCAGGACCTGCTTGCAGCAAGCCCCGGGTACCTGGGCTCCGGATGGGTGCGCCCCGATCCGACGAGCCCGATCTGGCACATGCTCTTCAGATTCGCGGATGCCGAGAGCCTGGAGACGTGGCAGCGCTCCTCCGAGCGCGCCTGGTGGGCCGCCTCCGCGCAGGGAATCGTCGAAGACGGCCGACAGGAGCTCCGTACGGGCATCGAGGGCTGGTTCGACGAACCGGCGAGCGTCGAGGTTCTGCCCGCACCGCAGCCGACTCCCCCGCGCTGGAAGCAGATGGTGTCGATCTTCCTGGTCTTCTACCCGCTGAGCCTCGGGTCGAACGCGCTGCTCGGCTGGCTGATCCCGGACTGGGACCTGTGGGCGCGCGTGTTCATCGCCGTCGTGCTTGTGACGCCGGTGATGACCTACCTGGCGCTGCCGTTCGTCACGCGGGCGCTGCGCCCGTGGCTTCTTCGCGGTCGGTGAGCGGGATGACCGGGCAGTCCTTCCACAGGCGCTCCAGCGAGTAGTACATCCGGTCTTCCTCGTGGAAGACGTGCACCACGATGTCGCCGAAGTCGAGCAGGATCCAGCGCCCCTCGGCACGACCTTCGCGACGCAGCGGCTTGACGCCGTGCTCGATCAGCTTGTCTTCGATCTCTCCCGCGATGGCGATGACGTTGCGCTCGTTGCGCCCACTCGCGATCAGGAAGACATCGGTCAGCGGCAGCGGCCCCGAGACGTCGAGCGCCACCAGGTCGACCGCCTGTTTCGAATCGGCCGCCGCAGCGGCGATATCGAGCAGTTCACGGGCGCGTTCAGTGGCGGTCACGAGTTCCTTCGGGGAGTGATGCGGGAGCGAGCGTGCGTCACAGCTGCCCGGAGGCAATGGCGACGACGAAGATCGTCCCGACAAGCGCGGCCATGGTGGCCGCGGCGATGATCAGAATGGTGAGCCCGCGGTTGCTCGGCGGGCGCTGGGCCGTGATCACCGAACCGGTCGCGGTGTGCGTGCTGACCGCGCGCATCGCTCGCACGGGCTGCGAGTCGGTCATGGTGACCTGGTGGTCGTTCGGATCCAGCAGATGGTCGAGGTCGGCCGACTCGAGCTGCTCAGGATAGGCGCCGTGGGAGGCGTAGCTGCGCGGCAGCTGAACCGAGCCGGTGATGAAGACCTCTCCGGTGTCGGAGATCGCACCGCCGAGACCGGTGTCCATCGCGGGAGGAAGAATCAGGGCGCTCGTCGTGAGCGGGCTATAGCCGCCGACGCCGCGACCTCCGCCGCTGGCAGCAGACTGCTCCGTGTCGTCGAGTTCGGCCTGAGTGCTCCAGTGCCCGACGCGGCTCGACGCGGCGGCGACCTCACCAGACATCGTCGACTCGGGACGCGGTGCCGGAAGCGTGCGCTCGGGGAACGGGGTGGCGACGGGCTCCCCGGTCAACGGTGCGGCGATGGGCTCGGCCCGCTGCACGGGGTCGACCGGCGCGACCGGCTGGGCCGAGACCGCGGGCTGCACCGGCGCAGCCGCCGGTTGCGCATCCGCGGCAGGCGTCGAAGCCGTCGGCGGCGCGAGCTGCGGCGGCGCCGCTGCTGCTGCCTGGGGAGCCGCTGCCGCCGGCGGAACCTCGGCCGCAGACTCGGCGGAACGACGACCGTGCGGGGTCGGCGGCTCGACGAGCGGCGGCGGAGCGGCGGCCGCTCGACGGTCGGCGACGAGAGCGTCGAGCTCGGCGTAGCTGGCGGTGCGATCACCCAGCTGCGGCTGCTGCGAGGGCGCGGCGGCCCCCTGCTGCTCCCGCAACGCGCGGAGCTCACGCCGTGTGAGCGTGTGCTCGACGGGATCGATGTCGTCGGCGCGCGGCTCGTCGACGCGCGGGCGCTCCACGGGTGCAAAGGCCGCCGGACGCGACGGCTGCGCTGCGAAGGCCGGCGCGTCCGCCGACGGCTCGGCAGGGCGCTGCGCTGCGGACTGCGGGACCGCCTGCGGCGGCGCTGCCTGCTGCGGCGGCACCGCCTGCTGCGGCTCCGCACGCTGCTGCTGGGCGAGACGCGCCCGAGCCTCGGCGCGCGACTGCGGTGCCGGCTGAGGCGTCTCCGTCCCCGGCGCGGGCTGCGGCGCCACGAGCGGCGGCACACTGATCGTGGGGTCGACAAGCGGGAGAGGGGGGCGTTCCGCCCGCTCGCTCTCCCTCGCCGCTCGCCGCGATTGCAACGGCGGCTCGTGATAGGTCGTCATGTCGAACTCCGGTAGAGCTGATACTTGGAGATGTACTGCACGACACCGTCAGGGACCAAGTACCAGACCGGGTCCCCCCGGTCCACACGCGCCCGGCAGTCGGTCGAAGAGATCGCCAGCGCGGGCACTTCAAGGGAGCTTACGCCCTGCTTCGGCAATCCGCGAACGTTCAGGCGGTGTCCTGGGCGAGATACCGCCACAAAGTGGGCAAGTTCCCAGAGTTCGGCTTCGTCCTTCCACTCCAGGATCTGCGCGACCGCATCGGCGCCCGAGATGAAGAACAGCTCCGCCTCGGGACGCGCCGCGCGGAGGTCGCGCAGCGTGTCGATCGTGTAGGTCGGGCCGGCGCGGTCGACGTCGACCCGGCTCACCGTGAAGCGCGGGTTCGACGCGGTCGCGATGACCGTCATCAGGTAGCGGTGCTCGGCGGGCGAGACGTCCGCCTTCATCCACGGCTGACCCGTGGGCACGAACACGACCTCGTCGAGGTCGAAGCGCGATGCGACCTCGCTCGCGGCGACCAGGTGGCCGTGATGGATGGGATCGAAGGTGCCGCCCATGACCCCCAGCCGCACCGGCGCACCCGCGCGGTCGGCAGTCGGGGTCGGCACGATCGACAGAGGTCAGGCCTAGTGGTGGCCGTGGTCGGCGGCAGCCGAGTCGGTCTTGTGGCTGTGACGGTTCGACACGTCGCGGTAGCTCCAGGTGACCAGACCCAGGACGATGAAGATCGCGGCCGTGATTCCCGCAAACGCGAACGGATGCATGATGATCGGCGCAAGCTCGTTCTCGGTCTCGGTCAACAGGGTGTACAGCATGGGGTCCTCTCCCGACGGCGTGTCGCCAGTCTATCGATCTGCAACCTTCAGCCGCGCACCTGACCCGCGCCGCGCACGATCCATTTGGTGCTGGTCAGCTCGGGCAGACCCATGGGGCCACGGGCGTGCAGCTTCTGCGTCGAGATTCCCACCTCCGCGCCGAAGCCGAACTCGCCGCCGTCGGTGAAGCGCGTCGAGGCGTTCACCATGACGACCGCGGAGTCCGCTTCCGCGAGGAACCGTTCGGCGCGCGCGATGTCGTTGGTCACGATCGACTCGGTGTGATGCGTCGAGAATCGGCGGATGTGCTCCAGCGCGGCGTCGAGGTCGTCGACCACCGCGACCGAGAGGTCGAGACTCATGTGCTCGGTCGCGAAGTCCTCGTCGGTGGCCGGCACCGAATCGGCGAAGATCGCCCGCGCGCGATCGTCGGCATGGATCGTCACACCCTGTTCGCGCATCGCGGCGAGAACGGGCGGGAGCAGCCGCTCGGCGTCCCGCGCATCGACCAGCAGCGTCTCGAGCGCGTTGCACACGCTCGGACGGTGCACCTTGGCGTTCAGCGCGAGGTCCACCGCCATCTGCTCATCGGCACCCTGGTCGAGGAACATGTGGACGATTCCGGCCCCGGTCTCGATGACCGGCACCGTCGACTCGCTCACCACGGCCTCGATGAGCTGCGCGCTGCCGCGCGGGATCAGCACGTCGACGAACCCGCGCGCCTGCATCAGCTCAGCGGCTCCCGTCCGCCCGAATTCGTCGATCGTCTGCACGGCGTCGGCGGGCAGCCCCGTGCTGGCGAGAGCCTCCTGCAGCAGCTCGACCAGCACCCGGTTGGTGTTCTCGGCGGCGCTCCCGCCGCGCAGCACGACCGCGTTGCCGCTCTTCAGCCCGAGCGCCGCGATGTCGATCGTCACGTTCGGTCGGGCCTCGTAGATCGCGCCGACCACCCCGAACGGCACGCGCACCTGGCTGAGCTTGAGGCCGTTCGGGAGATTTGATCCGCGCACCACGCCGCCGACCGGGTCGGGCAGGGCGACGATGTCGCGCACCGCGGTCGCGAGGCCGGCGAGACGCGCTTCGTCGAGACGCAGGCGATCCTGAAGTCCGACGCTGAGCCCGTTCTCGCGCCCGTTCGCGAGGTCCAGCTCGTTCGCCGGCAGAATGCGCGAGGCGCCCCCTTCGACCGCCCGCGCGATGGCGAGAAGCCCGGCGTCCTTCTCGGCCGTCGAGGCGGTGGCGAGCGCCCGGGAGGCCGTCCGCGCGGCGACCAGCTTCTCTTCGAGCGAACGGGCGGCAGTGAGCGTCTCGGACATGCCTCGAGAATACTGCGCGCGGCTCGAGTGCCGCCGGGGATGCGCGCTCAGGGGCGCGGGGTCGCCTCGAACCAGGTGCCGAGCTCGACACCCGAGAGCGCCTCGCCGACGCGGCTGGTCGAGGTCAGCAGCACCGGAGTTCCGCTCGACGCGGCGAGCTTGGCGGCGGCGATCTTCGTCCCCGCTCCCCCGGTCCCGACTCCTGCCGCACCGATATCGCCGAGCTCGACGCCCGCAAGGTCGTCGCTGTGCGCGACGAACGGGATCGGACGGGCGCCCGGCTCGTGCGGGGGGCGCGTGTAGAGGGCGTCGACGTCGCTGAGCAGCACCAGCAGGTCGGCGTCGATCAGTTCGGCGACGAGCGCGGCGAGCCGGTCGTTGTCGCCGAAGCGGATCTCGTGCGTCGCCACCGTGTCGTTCTCGTTGACGATCGGGAGGATGCGCAGATCCAGCAGACGCTCCATCGCCCGCTGCGCGTTCCCTCGCGGCGTCGGGTGGTCGAGGTCGCCGGCGGTCAGGAGCACCTGCCCGGCGATGATCGGGAACCGGTCGAGGCTGGTCTGGTAGCGCCACATGAGCACGTTCTGCCCCACCGCGGCCGCGGCCTGCTGCGTCGCCAGATCGTTCGGTCGCGAATCCAGCTCGAGGAAGGGGATGCCGGTCGCGATCGCGCCCGAGGAGACGAGAACGATCTCGCATCCGCGGCCGTGCGCGGCCGCGAGGGCGTCGACCAGCGGTGTGATCTGCGCGGCATTGGCGCCGCTGATCGACGACGAGCCGACCTTGACAACAATGCGCTTCGCGCCCAGCACGCTCGCGTGCGGTCCCGTCACCGCTCCTCCGCTTCCTCGCCGTCTTCGTGGTCGGATTCCCACTGCTCGGTCCAGACGCCCGCCGCGCGCTCGGCCTCGAGCTCGGCGCGGGCAGCGGCCTTGGCATCCATGCGCTCGAAGTACGCCTCGCGACGCTCGTTGCGCGTCAGACGTCGGTTCTCGTCGAGTCGCGCGTCGGTTCCGCGCGGGCTCGTCATCAGCTCGGCGGCCGAGGTGAGCGTCGGCTCCCAGTCGAAGACGCGCGAGCTGTTCGCGCCGATCACCACCGCCGAGCCGGGGGTGGCGCCGTGGGCGAAGAGGGCGTCTTCGACACCCAGCTTGGCCAGGCGATCGGCCAGGTAGCCCACCGCTTCGTCGTTCTCGAAGTCGGTCTGGGCGACCCAGCGCTCCGGCTTCGCGCCGAGAACCCGGTAGATCGTCTCGGTGCCGCCCTCGACGGCGATGCGGAAGTCGGCCTCGTTGACGGCGCGCGGACGCATCACGAGGCGGGGCTTCGCGATCGCGGCCGCGGCCTTGGCGGCGCGGTCGGCCTCCACCAGCTCGGCCAGTGCGAAGGACAGCTCGCGCAGGCCCTCGCGGCTCACCGCCGAGACCTCGAAGACGCGGTAGCCGCGCTCCTCGAGCTGCGGGCGCACGAACTCGGCGAGCTCGCGGGCGTCGGGCACGTCGATCTTGTTGAGCGCGATGATCTGGGCGCGCTCCAGAAGCGGCACCTGACCCCCGGGCGCCGGATACGCGGCGAGTTCGCCCAGGATGACGTCGAGGTCGGTGAGCGGGTCGCGACCCGGCTCGAGGGTCCCGCAGTCGAGCACGTGCAGCAGCGCGGTGCAGCGCTCCACGTGACGCAGGAACTCGAGGCCGAGCCCCTTGCCCTCGCTCGCTCCCTCGATGAGACCCGGAACGTCGGCGATCGTGTAGCGGAACTCGCCCGCCTCGACCACGCCCAGGTTCGGGTGAAGCGTCGTGAACGGGTAGTCCGCGATCTTCGGCTTCGCGGCGCTGAGCGCCGCGATGAGGCTCGACTTGCCGGCGCTCGGGTAGCCGACCAGCGCGACGTCGGCGACGGTCTTCAGCTCCAGGACGGCGTCGCCCTCCCAGCCGGGCGTTCCGAGCAGGGCGAAGCCGGGGGCCTTGCGCTTCGTGTTGGCGAGCGCGGCGTTGCCAAGGCCGCCTTGTCCGCCGGGCGCCACGATGAGGCGCATCCCGGGCTCGTCCAGGTCGGCGATCTGCTCGCCGTCGGCGGAATAGACGACCGTGCCGACGGGAACGGGCAGCTCAAGCGGGGCACCCTGGTAGCCGGATCGGTGGTCGCCCATGCCGGGACCGCCGTTGCCGCTGGAGCGGTGCGGGCCGCGGTGGTAGCTCAGCAGCGTCGTCACCTGGGGGTCGGAGACCAGCACGATGTCGCCGCCGTTGCCGCCATTGCCGCCATCCGGTCCGGCGAGGGGCTTGAACTTCTCACGGCGCACCGAGACGCAGCCGTTGCCGCCGTGGCCGGCGCGCAGGTGGAGCGTGACGCGGTCGACGAACGTCGTCATCGCTGCCTCCTCTGGTCTCGGGTTGTGAGCAAACGAAAAGGGCGGGCCGAAGCCCGCCCTGGTCGAGAATTGAGTCGTCGGGCGGGTTACGCCGCCGGGACGATGTTGACGACCTTGCGGCCGCCCTTGGTGCCGAACTGCACGGAGCCCGCCTCCAGCGCGAACAGCGTGTCGTCGCCACCGCGACCGACGCCGGCGCCGGGGTGGAAGTGCGTGCCGCGCTGGCGAACGAGGATCTCGCCAGCCTTGACGACCTGGCCGCCGAAGCGCTTCACGCCGAGGTACTGGGGGTTCGAGTCGCGTCCGTTACGGGTGGACGATGCGCCCTTTTTGTGTGCCATTCCTGCAGCCCTTACTTGATCCCGGTGATCTTCACGCGCGTGAGGTCCGCACGGAAGCCCTGGCGCTTCTTGTAGCCGGTCTTGTTCTTGAACTTCTGGATCGTGATCTTCGGGCCGCGCAGGTCGGCGACGACCTCGGCCGTGACCTTCACCTTCGCGAGCGCCTTGGCGTCGTGGGTGATGGTGTCACCGTCGACCAAGAGCACCGGCGCCAGCTCGATGTTGCCGTTCTTGTCGGCCTGAACACGGTCCAGGACGACGATCGAGCCGACCTCGACCTTCTCCTGCCGCCCACCGGCGCGCACAACTGCGTAAACCACGGAAAATCCTTACGTATGAGGGAAGTCTCGGTGTCGAACGCGACGCCAACGGCGGCGGACACCAAGGAGCAACGATACCCGAGAGAAGGCCATGCGGTCAAACGCGGCTGGCCGTGTCGCTCCCGTCGATTCTAGACGTCATCGAGGGCACCGCCGAGTTCATGTCGAGGCGGGTGTCGCTGCTGCCACCCCCAGAGCAGGACGACCGCGAGCAGCACGATCGGAACATCGAGCACGAAGGTCCGGAACGCCCCGGTGACGCCCTGCAGAATCGCGATCCACGCGCCGCGGAAGGCGCTGGCGAGGTCGGGGAACGAGTTGGCGAAGAACGTCGCCCCCATCAAAGCTCCGGCGACCTCCCAGATCACGACGACGGCAATGATGAGCAGCATGCCGATCGCGGTGGCCAGGGCTCCGCGGGTGAGGACGTGCGCGAGTCGCAGCTCCGGGACGATCGGCGCGAGCTGCCACAGCGCGACGAACACGCCGATCGAGAGCGGCAGCGTTCCGAAGACCGAGCCCTGAAGCTGGCCGGTCCACAGGTACACGAGCGAATCGCCCGTCTGCCCGGGCAGTCCGACCAGCGAGAGGGAGCCGATGAAGCCCAGGGCGACGCCCTGCGCCAGGAGCGCGGCGAACACCCCGGCCGCGACGAGAAGAGCCTGCAGTGCGCCACGCCGCCGCAGCGCCCGCCGCATCGACTCTGACATCCCGTTTCCCGACATCGCGTCCACCCTCGCGCCTATGATCTCCAGATGACCGTGCTGATTGACGAGCCTATCTGGCCGGCCCACGGCACGGTCTGGGCGCACCTCGTGAGCGACGCATCGCTCGACGAGCTTCACGCCTTCGCCGTCGAGGCGGGAATCCCCGCCCGCGGGTTCGACCATGACCACTACGACGTGCCGCGCGAGCGCTGGGACGAGCTCGTGGAGCAGGGCGCCGAACCGGTGACCGGGCGCGAACTGCTGCGTCGGCTCCAGGAGGCCGGGCTGCGCGTTACGCAGCGAGAGAAGGCCGAGCGGGCCCGACGCCGCTGAACCGCCCCTCAGGGACGCGTCACCACTGCGGGTCGATGCCCGGAAGCGTCTCGAGCACCGTGAGCGTGTCCAGATCGACGACGAGCGTCGGACCTGTGGTGGACTCCCCCGCGGCACCCTGGTCGAGCACGACGAACAGGTACTGCCCCGCGGGCGAGACACGGAAGTCGGCGATCGAGCTCGCCGAAGCACCCAGGTCGATGAGCGTCGAGGTCGCGCCGTCGTCGAGCGCGAGTCTGGTCGCGAAGCCCCCGTTGGCATCGGGAATGGCGACTTTCGCGACCCGGCGCTCCGCATCGACCATGGCGACCGCGCCGACGTACGGCTCGACCCCGTCGATGAGCGAGGGGGTGAGGCGCGAGTTCGACTCCGAGGCGAGGTCGACGAGGACCGGGCCGAACGCATCGGCGGCGACGAATCCCGTCCCGTCCGGCGTGAGCCCGTAGACGTCGACGTAGCTGCCCAGCGGCACGAAGGGGGTGAGGCCCGAGGGGTCGCCGCGCAGCACCGAGCCGTCGCGCGCCGCGATCAGGATCTCGGCGGTGTTCGGAATCGGGAACCAGGCGCGGGTCGCGATCGGCTCCCCATCGAGTCCGAGCACGGCGGTCGGGATCGGGTCTCCGGCCAGGTCGCTGCGCAGCAAGGTGGAATCGAAGTTCGGAAGCGGATCCGCGTCGGCGCTGCTCAGCGTGAACAGCAGCGCTGTGTTGACCCGGCCGAGCTGCTCGATGCGTCCCTCCTCGGGCAGCACGAATTCCTGGACCCCGGCGCCGCTCAGCTCATGAAGGGTGAGGGTGCTGCGCTCACGGTCGAGATCCTGCACCAGGGCGACCACCTCATCGAAGCGGACGAACTCTCTGATCCCGGTTCCCTCCACCAGGGTCTGCCCGCTCCCCGCGCCGAGCTCTGTGCTCACGACCGGCACCGACAACCCCTCGGACGAGGTCGTGAGCGTGTCGACCGTCAGCGCCGCCGTGCGGAAGCTCGCCTCGGCCGCGCCGCGCGCTCCCCCGGTCGCTCCCTGCACCGAGTCGATGATGACCCGGTAGTCGGTCGCTGCGCGCAGCGCCGTCGAGAAGCGCAGCACGAGGGTCGACCCCGAGACGTCGAGGGTGAAGGGCACCGCAGGCTCGATCTGCACGTCGGCCTCGGCAACCGGCGCGATCGGCCGCGTGAAGACGAGCTCGGCCACGCCCCCGGCGCGCTGATGAGCGCGGTCGGATCGACGAGAGTCGACTGGACGCGCGGTCCCTGCGTGCTCGCCATGGCCGCGAGCGTCACCGCCGCGAGCGAGAGCACGGCGAACACGGCGATGACGCGAACCCGATAGCCGCGCAGCGCCTGGCGACGGCGCCAGTCAGAAGAGATACGGCTGGTCAGGCTCATCGACGCCGGTCACCTCCGCAGGGTCGAGGACGATCGCGCCGACGTCGAGCGATCCGCTCGCCACGAACTCACCCGTCACCCGCACCCAGTCGTCGGCGCTGAACTGCGCCTCCCACCCCGGAAGCACCACGGGGACCCCGAAGGGCTGCGCGTCGACCGCGCAGCAGGTGATCGCGAAGCGGGAGACGTAGAACGCGTCCGGCTGATCAGGGACGGCCGTGATAAAGCCCACCACGTCGACGGGCTTGCCGTCGTAGAACGTCGGGTCGGTGGTCTGCCGCAGCAGCGTCGCCCACTCTCGCACCGTGAAGCCGGCGAACAGCTCATCGGGAGCGGCCTGCGCCTCGGCGACCGCGGCTGCATCCGCCTCGGGATCGAGCGATCCGGTCTGGGCAGTGATATCGCGCTGGATTGCCGTGGCGCTCGACAGTGTGGCCGGCGGCAGCACGATCATGGCGAGGGCGAGGCCGACGCTGACCACGATGGCGAGCAGGCCGGCGAGTCGCGCGAATCGCGAGTCGGGCGCTGACGTCTCGTCGTGGTCGTGGCCGTCGTGGGCGTCACCGGCGGGGTCGGCCAGCAGCGGCAGCTGAACCCGGTGCTCCGGATCGGGCTGGACGAGCGCGCGAGCGGTGCGACGCCGGTGCAGCGCCGCGGCCAGCGCGGCGACGCAGCCCACGATCGCGACCGAGGCCATCGCGATCGTGAAGACGTCGTAGCGCGGATGGATGTAGAGGGCGAGCTGCCCGGTGGCGGCCAGCCACACGGTCAGCACCGCCACCACGAGCACGATCAGCACGCCGCGAAGCTTCTGCAGTTCAGACCACAAGGTCGACCCCCCATCCGATGGCGGCACTCGCCAGCGCCACGATGCCGGTCACGATCAGCAGCGTGCGCACGGTGAACGTCGTGCGCAGCAGCGCGAGCATCTTGATGTCGACGAGCGCGCCGAAGATCAGGAAGGCGACGATCGACCCCGGCATGAAGGTGCTGGCGAACGGCAGGATGAAGAACGCATCCACGTTCGAGCACATCGAGATCACCAGCGCGAGCGCCATGAGCGCCAGCACCGACCAGAGCGGGTCGGAACCCAGCGCGATGAGCACGGAGCGCGGGACGACCGTCTGCACGGCGCCGGCGACGACCGCGCCGACGGTGAGCGCCGGCAGGAGCGTCGCCGACTCGCGCACGAACACATCCACACTCGCGGACCAGCGCGACGTCGCGGCACCCTCCGCCGTCGCGCACTCTGCGTTGAATCGCGACGTCAGCAGCGACGACGGGTCGGGGTGCCGGCTGAACAGCCAGCCGAGCAGGTTGGCGATCAGGAAGCCGCCCAGCAGCCGCGCGACGAGGATGCCGTCGTCGAAGCCGAACGCCTGGTGCGTCGTGACGATGGTGATCGGGTTGATGATCGGGGCTGCGAACAGGAATGTCATCGACTCGCCGACGGTCAATCCCCGCACCACGAAGCCGCGAGCCAGCGGCACGTTGCCGCACTCGCAGACCGGCAGGAACATGCCCACGAGAGAGAGGGCAGCCCGGCGCAGCACCGGTGTGCGGGGCAGGACGCGGACGATCAGCCCCTCCGGGAGCCACACCCGGACCACGACCGACAGGGCGATGCCGAGCACCACGAACGGCAGCGACTCGACGAGCAGGCTCGTCGCCAGCGTGACCAGATCCTGGACCTGATCGGGAAGCACACCGTCCGGCACCCACCCGGCTGTCGCGATGCGCGCGACCACGAGCGCGATGACGAGCCCCAGCGCCACGGTGAGGAGCACCCCGCGGCGGCTCCGCGGAACGGCCGCCGGATCGGGTCGTGAGTCGACTCGGAGGGGGGACGGCATTCGCACACTCTGCCAGCACGCGGCCGGGAAGCCGCTCGCTGCGGCGGGCGGGCGCGAGTCACGATGCCGAAACGACTTCGACAGATCGGAATGCGCACCGCGCGACGCGCGTTGGGACCACCATGACCTTGATTCCCGGAGCCCCTGCTCCTCGCCTGTCCCTGCCCCTCGTCGACGGACGCACGACCGACGACCTCGAACTCGGAACCGGTGCCGACGGTCGCTTCTCTCTCGTCGTGTTCTACCGCGGACTGCACTGCCCCGCGTGCCGCCGCCAGCTCGCCGAGCTGGATCGTCGGCTCGACGACCTCCGCGAGGCCGGTGTCGGCCGCGTCGTCGCCGTCAGCATGAACGACGCGGAGCGCGCCGCGACCACCGTCGAGACATGGCGCATCGGCGCCTTGCCGGTGGCGCACAGCCTGAGCGAGGCTGACGCGCGCTCGTGGGGCCTGTTTATCTCCGACGCGATCAAGGAGAGCGAGCCGGCGCGCTTCAACGAGCCGGGAGCCTTCCTGCTCGACGCTGACGGAACCGTCTATTGGAGCTCGGTCGCGAGCATGCCCTTCTCGCGCCCCGCCGTCGACGACATCATCTCCGGCGTTCGCTGGGCCCAGGACCAGAACTACCCGGCGCGCGGCGCCGCCTGACCGTCGAGGCGGTGGGGCTCACCGAACGTGAGCCCCACCGCTTGCGACATCAGTTCGCGGGACCGTCCTTCGGGGTCACGACCTCGCCCTTCGACGTGGCGCGACGCGACCGGCGCGCGCGACCCGCACCGGGTGCCGGCGGCTCGGGCAGAGCCTCGAGCACCGAACCGAGGATCTCTTCCGCGGCGTGCGGATCCATCCGGCGTCCCGAGCGCTGCGACTTCTCGATCGGAAGGTCGAGAACCTTGACCGCCGCGTTGGCCGCGGCCTCGGCGGCCTGCTCGATCTTGGTGATCGACGGCGCCGCCGTCGACTCCCCCGAGGCGGCCTTCGTCTCGTGCTCGTGGTCGTGCTCGTGCGCGACGGTGCTCTTCGCGACCTGCGCGATCGCGTTGCGCACATCCTCCGTCAGTGCGTGCGTTCCGCTGGATCCGCTGCTCTGCTTGGGTGCGGCGTTTCCACCCGAGTTGCCAGAGCCTCCGCGACCGCCACGGCGGCGTGACGAGCCGCCCGAGTTCGAGCCGCCCTGCGACGACGAGTCGTTGCCGCCGCCGCGGTGCTTGAACACCGGTTCGTGGTGCACAACGATGCCGCGCCCGGCGCAGGTGTCGCACGCCTCGCTGAACGACTCGACGAGACCGAGGCCCAGCTTCTTGCGCGTCATCTGCACCAGACCCAGCGAGGTGACCTCGGCGACCTGGTGCTTCGTGCGGTCACGGCTCAGGCATTCGATCATCCGGCGCAGCACGAGGTCGCGGTTGGACTCGAGCACCATGTCGATGAAGTCGACCACGATGATGCCGCCGATGTCGCGCAGGCGGAGCTGACGCACGATCTCCTCGGCCGCTTCGAGGTTGTTCTTCGTGACCGTCTCTTCGAGGTTTCCGCCGGAGCCGACGAACTTGCCAGTGTTGACGTCGATCACCGTCATCGCCTCGGTGCGGTCCATGACGAGCGAGCCGCCCGACGGCAGCCAGACCTTGCGCTCGAGCGCCTTCTCGATCTGCTCCGCGATGCGGTAGTGATCGAAGGAGTCGACCTCGCCCGTGTAGCGCTCCAGGCGTCCCATCAGGTCGGGCGCGACCGCGCCCAGGTAGGCGGAGATCGTCTCCATCGCGTCGTCTCCTTCGACGACGAGCTTCTGGAAGTCCTCGTTGAACACGTCACGCACGATCTTGATCAGCAGGTCGGGCTCGCTGTGCAGAAGCTGCGGGGCGTTGCCCGACTCGACGGTCTTCGCGATGTGCGCCCACTGCGCGGTGAGCCGCTGCACGTCGAGCGTGAGCTGCTCCTCGGTGGCGCCCTCCGCGGCGGTGCGCACGATGACGCCCGCGTCGTCCGGGAGGACCTCCTTGAGGATCTTCTTCAGCCGCGCACGCTCGGTGTCGGGAAGCTTTCGCGAGATCCCGTTCATCGAGCCGCCGGGGACGTAGACGAGGAAGCGGCCGGGAAGACTCACCTGGCTCGTGAGGCGGGCGCCCTTGTGTCCCACCGGGTCCTTGGTGACCTGGACCAGCACACGGTCGCCGGGCTTGAGCGCCAGCTCGATGCGGCGGGCCTGATTCTTCGGCGCGGGCTCGCCCTCGGCCGCCGAGGCGGCCGCGGCGGCCTCCCAGTCGACCTCGCCGGAGTACAGCACGGCGTTGCGACCGCGACCGATGTCGACGAAGGCCGCCTCCATGCTCGGCAGCACGTTCTGCACGCGACCGAGGTACACGTTGCCGATCAGGCTCGCGTCCTGCGCCCGCGCCACGTAGTGCTCGACCAGCACGCCGTCTTCGAGGACTCCGATCTGGATGCGCCCGTACTTGCTGCGCACCACCATCACGCGATCGACGCTCTCGCGTCGAGCGAGGAACTCGGCCTCGGTGACGACGGGGCGGCGACGGCCCGCGTCTCGACCGTCACGGCGACGCTGCTTCTTCGCCTCAAGGCGCGTGGAGCCCTTGACCCGCTGCGGCTCGGTGATCTCCTCCTTCGGGCGCGGCTGACGCACCCGCACGGTCGTGCCGGGAGCGTCGTCGCCATCGCGCGGAGCATCGCTCGAGCGACGCCGCGAACGGCGACGCGAGGTCTCCGCGGTCGGCTCCTCGGCTGCGGCGGGCCGCTCCGGCATGGGAGGCAGATCGGGCGCCTGGAACAGCAGCGCCGTCGTCGGCGCGACCGCGGGACGCGCGGCCTGGTCGGCGGAGTCCTTCGCCGCCCCGCCTGACTTCGTCGCAGCCGACCCGGTGCCGGATGCCTTCTTCGCGGGACGCTTCCGCGGCGTCGAGGCCCCGACTGCAGGCTCCGTCAACGTCGACTCCTCGGCGACCGGCTGGTCGACCGGCGGCTTCTCGGCACGCGGCTTCTTCGCCGCGGTCGACTTCTCCGCAGCGGGCGCCGTCGCGGCCTCCGCGTTGGGTTCCGGTGCCGCGGGCGCCGCAGCGGCGGGCACCTCAGCGGCGGGTATCTCCGCCGCGGCAGGTTCGGCCGCCGGCGCGTCCGCCACCGGCTCCTCGACCTTCTTCGACTTCAGAGGTCGCCAGCGTCGTGCCTTGGGGGCTTTTTCGGGTCCGGCTTCGTTATTCGGGTTTTCATCCACCATCGCTGGTGTGCTCCTCATCCGACGAGATGGCCGCGCCACCTGCCGGGTACTCTCGAGCGAGACGCGAAATCGCGTGTCTCGCGAATCCTTTTCTGTTGGGAGCAGCGTCCGCGATCCGCGGGCCCGGCTGCTCGGCGTCCTCTCACGACGCGATTTCGGAACTGGCGATCCGACACGGTGACTGACGACGGTCGTCGGCACCTCGTGGCCCGGTATGCCCGGTAAGCCTTCTGTGGCGTTGACGCAAGCGCGGCTCGCGTCAACTCGCTCAAATTATCGCACGTCGAGCCGAAACGGCCGCATTGACGCCTGAGCCCTGCGATAATGGCGGGGTGACCGCACTCGACGCACCCGCACGCCGCCCCTGGGTCCTCGCCGGATTCTTCATCCTCGCCGGAGCGATCGGGTGGTGGGCGGCGTTCCAGCTGACGCTCGAGAAGATCCACCTGCTTGAGAACCCGGAAGCGGTGCTCGGCTGCGACTTCTCGATCCTCGTGCAGTGCGGCAAGAACCTGGAGTCGTGGCAGGGATCCGTGTTCGGCTTTGCGAACCCCATCCTCGGCCTCGGCGGATTCGTCGCCCCGATCGCCGTCGGCGTCGCGCTGCTCGCCGGCGCTCGATTCGACCGCTGGTTCTGGATCACCTTCCACCTCGGCGTCACCGGAGCGCTGGCCTTCGTGATCTGGCTGATCTCGCAGTCGATCTTCGCGCTGTTCACCCTGTGCCCCTGGTGCATGGTCGTCTGGAGCGTCACCATCCCGCTGTGGTGGTCGCTCACCTTCCGAAACCTCGCCGAAGGCGTGTACGGCGACGGCCCGCGCCGCGTCGGCGCAGCACTGCGCTCCTGGGTGGTGCCGATCACGATCGCGAGCTACGCCGTCATCGCGATCATCGCCCAGGTGCGCCTCGACGTCATCGCCTACCTCTAGTCCGCCGCACGTCCAGGCAGCGCGCTCCGCGCTCCCAGTAGACTCACCCCGTCCCTTCCGCCCCGACACCTCGAGGTTTCCCCGTGCCCCAAGAGCGACTCACCAAGGACCAGCGCCGCGAAGCGGCTCGCGAAGCAGCGCGAATCGCGCGCGCCAAGCAAAAGCGACGTGACACCATCAACTCCGTGCTCGTGCGCGGCGGCGTCACGCTCGGCATCGTGGCGGTCGTCGCGATCGTCGGGCTTGTGATCTTCAACTCGGTGAAGCCGGCAGGCCCCGGACCGCTCAACATGGCCAGCGACGGCATCGTGCTCGTCGGCGAGGAGCTGGAGGCGGTGCCGACCACCTCGATCCCCGCCGACGGCGAGCCGACCGCGACCGACACGAGCGACCTCGGAGTCGACCTCAACATCGTGATGTACGTCGACTACCTCTGCCCCGTCTGCGGCGCCTTCGAGGAGGCCAATGCCGAGCTGATTGAGACCCTCGTCACGACCGGTCAGGCCTCGATCGAGATCCACCCGGTGTCCATTCTCGACCGGGCCTCCTCGGGCACCCGATACTCCTCGCGCGCCGCGAACGCCGTCGCGTGCGTCGCCGAGAACGAGCCCGACTCGTTCTGGGACGCTCACGCCACCCTGTTCGCCAACCAGCCGGACGAGGGCACCTCAGGGCTCTCCAACTCCGAGATCATCGGTCTCTTCGAGGGCGCCGGGATCACCTCGGAGGCCGTCGCCAGCTGCATCAACGACGAGTCGTTCAAGTCCTGGGTCACCGCCGCCTCCGACCGCGCGACCAGCGACCCCGAGCTGGTGAACCCGGCGAGCGGCTACTTCGGCACCCCGACGGTCTTCGCCAACGGTGAGCGCTACACGGGCAGCGTCAGCGACGTCTCCGAGTTCGCCACGTTCCTCGCCGGGCTTCTCCCGGCCGAGACCGAGACCGAGACCGAGACCGAGACCGAGACGACCGAGTAATGACCGAACCGGTCGACACCACCCCGGCTCCCCGACCGACGCCGCCGTGGGTGGTGCCGACCGTGGTCGGCGCTCTGCTGGCGCTCGCGATCCTCGTGATCGTCGCGGTGATCTTCGCACTGCGCGAGGATCCCGCGAGCGTCGAGAGCCTCGAGGTGAGCTCTCCGGCGAGCATGACCGCCGACGGTGGAATCCGGTTCGAGGGCGTCGACGGCGCCCTCGTCGTGGCCGACCCGAACGGCGAGGCCGCGACGACCTCGGTCGAGCTGTACGTCGATTGGTCGTGCCCGATCTGCCGCGATTTCGAGGGCGCCTACTCGGAGGAGCTGACCGGCCGCGTCGCCGCCGGTGAGCTCGTGCTCGAGGTCCACCCGGTGGCGATCCTCGATCGCGCCTTCCTCGACAGCGAGTACTCGAGCCGCGCCGCCAACGTCGCGGCCTGCGTCGCCGAGCACGCACCGGATGCGTTCCTCGCCGTGCAGTACGGGTTCTTCGCGGCGCAGCCCGACGAGGGCACCGTCGGCTACGACGACGCGCAGCTCGTTGAGCTGCTCGGCATCATCGGCGTCACCGATGCCGACGTCGTCAGCTGCGTCGAGAACGGCGACTTCCGGGACTGGGTGGCGGCGATCACCGCCGCGACCGTGTCGCGCGCGGAGCTCGCCGGCGACACCGGGGGCTTCGGCACGCCGACCGTGGTGATCGACGGGGAGCGCTGGAACCCCGCGACCGACGGCGAGCTGCTGGCGCTGCTCGACGCGCGCTAGGCGCCGAGCAGCGGCCGGTCAGGCTCTAGTCGAACCAGAGCGCGAGCTCGCGCGCCGCGGTCTCGGGCGCGTCGCTGCCGTGCACCAGGTTCTGCTGCACCTTGAGGCCCCAGTCGCGACCGAGGTCACCGCGGATCGTGCCGGGGGCGGCGGCCGTCGGGTCGGTCGCGCCGGCCAGCGAGCGGAATCCCTCGATCACCCGGTTGCCGGCGACGCGGAGCGCCACGACCGGTCCCGACTGCATGAACTCGATGAGCGGCTCGTAGAACGGCTTGCCCTCGTGCTCGGCGTAGTGCGCGGCGAGAAGCTCGCGGTCGGGCGTCAGCATGCGCACGTCGACCAGCTGGTAGCCCTTCGCCTCGATGCGACGAAGGATCTCGCCGGTCAGGTTGCGCGCGACTCCATCCGGCTTCACCAGGACGAGGGTCTCTTGCACGGTCTCACTGCTCACGTTGGGTCTCCTTCGGAGGTTGGGAACTCGGGATGGGTGGCCAGGTATTCGGCGCGCGCCTTCTCAATGGCACGCGCACGCAGGAACGCCCACAGCCAGATCCCCGCGAAGACCGCGCCGAGCGCGAACAGCACGGGGAAGACGAAGCCGGTGGCGATCAGGACGACTTGCAGGACGGCGCCCGCGATCACGCCGGCACGGTGGCGCTGGAGGCCCGCGACGACGACCAGGATCAGCAGGAGCGCTCCCCCGCCGGCGAAGGCGACGACAGGGTCGACGATGCGCAGGCCGAAGACCACAAGCGTCACGAAGAACATCAGGAAGGCCTCGAGGCCGAGGACGATCGTGAGGAGCGCCTCGGTGACGCCGCGGGTGCGGCGCGGTCTCGATACGCGCTGCGCGCTGCTCGACCCGCTCGGGGTGGGCTGCGCGCTGCTCGACCCGCTCACTTCCACTGTCCCGTCTCGGCGAGATCGATCGCCTCGCCGACGAGCGTGATCGAACCGGCGACCACGACCGCGCGACGGGGCGACTCGCTCGCCCAGCCGCGCGCGGCATCCAGTGCTCCGCCGAGCTCCTCGTGCGTCGTGACGCCCTCGCGGCCGGTGACCGCGACGACCCGAGAGGCGAGCTCGTCGACCGAGATGGCACGGTCGGAGTGCGACCGGGTCACGAAGAACCGGGCCGAGACCGGGGAGAGCTCCTCGACGATGCCGTGCACGTCCTTGTCGCCGAGCACGCCCAGCACGATGCCGAACTCGTCGAAGTCGAAGTACTCGCGCAGGGCCGCGGCCAGGGCGGCGGCGCCGTGCGGGTTGTGTGCCGCATCCACCAGAACGGTCGGTTCGACGCCGACCAGCTGCAGCCGACCGGGAGAGGTCACGGTGCCGAGTCCCTCGGCGAGCATGTCCGCGTCCAAGGCGACCGTCGCGTCGCCGAGGAACGACTCCACCGCCGCGATCGCGACCGCGGCGTTCTGCGCCTGGTGGTCGCCGTAGAGCGGCAGGAACAGGTCGCTGTACTCGCCCGCGCGACCGCGCACGCTCACGAGCTGGCCGCCGACCGCCACCGTCGTCGAAGTGACGGCGAAGTCGCGGCGCTCCACCGCGAGCGTCGCCTCGAAGCGCTCGGTCGCGGCGAGCAGCTCATCGAGCGCCTCGATCGACTGCATGGCGCTCACCACCGAGGCCGCCGGCTTGATGATGCCCGCCTTGGTGCGCGCGATCTCGGCGACCGTGTCACCGAGGCGGTTCTGGTGGTCGAGTGCGATCGGGGCGAAGACGGCGACCTGCCCGTCGGCGACGTTCGTCGAGTCCCACTCGCCGCCCATGCCGACCTCGAGCACCATGACGTCGACCGGCGCGTCGGCGAAGATCGCGAACGCGAGGACGGTGAGCGCCTCGAAGTAGGTGAGCGGGGCCTCGCCGGCCGTGACGAGCTCGGCATCGACCATCACCAGGTACGGGGCGATGTCGGCCCAGTTGCGCACGAGCGCCTCGTTGGAAACCGGTCGGCCGTCGATCACGACGCGCTCGTTGACGCGCACCAGGTGCGGACTGGTGAGCAGTCCGGTGCGCAGGCCCGAGGCGCGCAGGATCGACTCGATGATGCGCACCGTCGAGGTCTTGCCGTTCGTGCCGGTGACGTGGATCACCGGGGCCGCGCGGTGCGGATCGCCGAGCAGCTCGACCGCGCGCCGGGTCGGCTCGAGCCGCGGCTGCGGGTTCGACTCGCCGATGCGGCCGAGCAGCTCGCGGTACACCTCCGCCGCGTCATCGGCGAACTCGTCGTCGAAGTCGTCTTCGGGGGCGGCCGCGCCGCCCGTGTCGTCGCTCACGCGCGCTCCACTCCGATCGAGATCTGGGAACCCTCGCCGACCGCGATCGTTCCGTCTCCAGCCTGGTTGGTCTGGACGGCGGTGGCAAGCGTCTCGGCCGCGATCAGGTCGCGGTGCGCGGTGATCGCCGCGAGCGCCGCGTCGTCGGCGCCGAGCGTCAGGGTGATGCGATCACTGACCTCGAGTCCGGCGTCCTTGCGGGCCTGCTGCACGGCGCGCACGACGTCGCGAGCGAGGCCTTCGGCCGCCAGTTCGGGCGTCACATGGGTGTCCAGCAGCGCGAAGCCTCCCGAGGGCAGGAACGCGATCGCGTTCGACGCATCGGCGACCTCGAGTTCGAGCTCGAACTCGCCCGCCACAAGCGGCACGCCGCCGACCGTCACCGTCTCGCCGTCGATCGACCAGTCCCCCGCCTTGGCGGCCTGGATGATCTGCTGCACCTGCTTGCCGAGGCGCGGACCTGCGGCGCGCGCGTTGACGCTGAGGCGGCGCGTGATCCCGAAGTCGGCGAGGCTCGACTCGACGAGCGGCTCGAGCGCCACGTCCTTGACATTGAGCTCGTCTGCGAGGATCTCGGCGAAGTCGGCCAGTCCCGCCGCGGCATCGCTCACCACGGTGAGCCGGGCCAGCGGCAATCGCACGCGCAGCTGACGGGCCTTGCGCAGCGCGAGGCCCGCGGAGGCGGTCTCGCGCACGCGGTCCATGGTCTCGACGAGCGCCGCATCCTCGGGGAAGGCGGAGGCGTCGGGCCAGTCCTCCAGGTGCACGCTGCGCCCGCCCGTGAGTCCGCGCCAGATCTCCTCGGAGACCAGCGGGATGAGCGGCGCGGCGACCCGGGTGACCGTCTCGAGCACCGTGAAAAGCGTGTCGAAGGCGTCGGTGTCGGTGCCCTCCCAGAACCGGTCGCGGCTGCGCCGCACGTACCAGTTGGTCAGCACGTCGGCGAAGTCGCGCAGGCGCGCGGCCGCGAACGGGCTGTCGAGCGCGTCGAGGTCGCTCGTGGTGTCGACGATGAGCTGGCGGGTCTTCGCCAGGAGGTAGCGGTCGAGCACGTTCGTCGAGTCGGTGCGCCAGGTTGCGGTGTATCCGTCGGCTCCCGCCGAGTTCGCGTAGAGGGTGAAGAAGTAGTAGGTGCTCCAGAGCGGCAGCAGCAGCTCGCGGACGCCCGCGCGGATGCCCTCCTCGGTGACGATGAGGTTGCCGCCGCGGATCACCGAACTCGACATCAGGAACCAGCGCATCGCGTCGGCGCCGTCGCGGTCGAAGACCTCGGAGACATTGGGGTAGTTGCGCAGGCTCTTGGACATCTTCTGCCCGTCGTTGCCGAGCACGATGCCGTGGCTGATCACGTTCTTGAAGGCGGGGCGGTCGAACAGCGCCGTCGCGAGCGTGTGCATCGTGTAGAACCAGCCGCGGGTCTGCCCGATGTACTCGACGATGAAGTCGGCCGGGTTGTGCGAGTCGAACCACTCGGCGTTCTCGAACGGATAGTGCACCTGGGCGAAGGGCATCGAGCCGGAGTCGAACCAGACGTCCAGCACGTCCTCGATGCGGCGCATCGTCGACTGGCCGGTCGGGTCGTCCGGGTTCGGCCGGGTCAGCTCGTCGATGAACGGGCGGTGCAGGTCGGGCTCTCCGGCGTCGTTCTTCGGCAGCGTGCCGAAGTCGGCCTCGAGCTCCGCGAGCGAGCCGTAGACGTCGACGCGCGGGTACTCGGGGTTATCGCTCTTCCACACCGGGATCGGGCTGCCCCAGTAGCGGTTGCGGCTGATCGACCAGTCGCGCGCGCCCGCCACCCACTTGCCGAACTGGCCGTCCTTGACGTTGTCCGGCACCCAATTGATCTGCTGGTTGAGCTCGCCCATGCGCCCCTTGAACTCGGGCACGCGCACGAACCAGCTCGACACGGCCTTGTAGATGAGCGGGTTGCGGCAGCGCCAGCAGTGCGGGTAGCTGTGCTCGTAGCTCTTCAGCTGGAACAGACGGCCTTCGGCGCGAAGCAGCTGCACGAGCGGCTTGTTGGCATCGGACCACAGCTGGCCGGCGACCGGGTCCACCTCGGGCAGGAAGCGGCCGCTGTCGGTGAGCGACAGCACGACGGGGATGCCCGCGGCGGCGCAGACGATCTGGTCGTCCTCACCGTAGGCGGGGGCCTGATGCACGATGCCGGTTCCCTCGCCGGTGGCGACGTACTCGGCGACCAGGATCTGCCAGGCGTTCTCCATGCCGGGCACATCGACGTAGAAGTCCCACAGCCGGTCGTACTGCACGCCGTCGAGCTCCGCGCCGCGCACGGTGCGCTCGACGTCGATCTCAGCGGCGGAGGCGTAGCCGAGCTCCTTGGCGTAGGCGGCGACGGTGTCGGCGGCCAGCAGGTACGCGTGGGCTCCGTCGGCGCTGCGCACGAGCGCGTACTCGATCTCGGGTCCGACGGCGAGCGCGGAGTTCGTGGGAAGCGTCCACGGGGTGGTCGTCCAGGCGAGCGCGTTGACGCCGGTGAGACCCAGCACCTCCGCCTTCTCCCCCACGAGTGGGAAAGTCACGGTCACGGTCTGGTCCTGGCGCATCTGGTAGACGTCGTCATCCATCCGCAGCTCGTGGTTCGACAGCGGGGTCTCGTCGTTCCAGCAGTACGGCAGCACGCGAAAGCCCTCGTAGGCGAGACCCTTCTCGTGCAGCTGCTTGAACGCCCAGATGACGCTCTCCATGAAGCTCACGTCGAGTGTCTTGTAGTCGTTCTCGAAGTCGACCCAGCGCGCCTGGCGGGTGACGTACTCCTCCCACTCGCCGGTGTAGCGCAGCACCGATTCGCGGGCCTTGGCGTTGAAGGCCTCGATGCCCATCGCCTCGATCTCGTCCTTGGTGGTGATGCCGAGCTGACGCATCGCCTCCAGTTCGGCGGGCAGGCCGTGGGTGTCCCAGCCGAAGCGCCGGTGCACCTGCTTGCCGCGCATCGTCTGGTAGCGCGGGAACAGGTCCTTGGCGTAGCCGGTGAGGAGGTGCCCGTAGTGCGGGAGGCCGTTGGCGAACGGCGGGCCGTCGTAGAAGACCCACTCATCGCAGCCCTCGCGCTGCTCGACGGAGGCGCGGAAGGTGTCGTCGCCCTTCCAGAAGGCGAGGATGCCCTGTTCGATGGCCGGGAAGTCCGGAGAGGCGGGGATCGCGGGGTACGGCATCTGGTCCTCAACTCGTGGCGGGTGTTCGATCTCCACGAGGACGGCGCCTGCTCGCATCGACCAGGAACCGCGGTACCACCTCGCTTGCGGGGGCGCGTCGCGGTCTCGATACGCGGCGTTGCCGCTCCTCGACCGGCGAGAAACCTCCGCCGCTCTTGCTCGCTGTGACGGGCTGACCCGCTCGGTTCTAGTTGCTTCGGGAAGCGTTCTTCCGAGGACTCCCCGGTGATGGCCGGATCGATGTCTGTGCGCGCAATTCTAGCGGGAAGCACAACGCCTTGGCGCGCTCCCGTCGCCGCGGCGTCTCGGGCCCCGGCGTCTCGCGAAGCGACGGTGGGAATGCTCAGCACTCCGCGCGCTGGCCGCCCCGCCGCACTCGCGCCGAGTCGTTCAGGTTCATGAGACCTCTCTCATCCAACCACCGCCGCCCCGTCGGTCGCCGCAGAATGGTCGACATGGGAGCATCGCGCGCGGAGGCACCGGCCGCACCCGATGCTGACCTGCTCAGGAGCGTGCTGCTGGAGGCGGGCCAGACCGCGGCGAGCATCACGCTTCGATCGATCGATGTCGGTCGGCATGGCGACCTGCGCGGCTACCGTGTCGTCGCGCACCGCACGACCGGCGTCGAGGAAGTGCATCACCTCTACGTCGAACCGGCCGGCTCCGGCGACGCCGCACCGGGAGTCGTGCGGGCCCGCGCCTCGTCCGGCGAGAGCATCGATGTGTGGGCGTATCCGCGCGACCCGGCGCTGCCGGCGCTCGTCGCCGCGGCGCACCCCGACGGCGCGCGAGTCCTGCTCGAACGGCTCGGCGTCAGGGCCGGCACGGGACCGCTTGACGTGCACGCGCTCTCCTATCGCCCCCACCGTCGCGCTGCCGTTCGCGTGCGCACCGGCGACGCCACGGTCTACCTGAAGGTGGTGCCGCCCGACGCCGCTCACGCGATCGCCGACCGACACCGCCGCTGGCGCGATCACGGCATCGCCGTGCCGACCGCTCTCGGCTGGTCAGCGGAGGGGCTCATCGCGCTGGCCCCGCTGGCCGGAAGCACCGCGGCCGAGGCGCTCCCCCACCTCGACGACATCGAGTCATTCGTGCAGCGCCTCGACGCGCTGCGCGCACGAATCGCGACGACGCCGGAGACCAGGGCCGCACGCCGCTCCCTCGCAGTTCGGGCCGACTGGTACCGCGACCGACTCACGGTGCGACACCCTGAGTGCGCGTCGCGGCTCCAGCCCCTCGCGGCTCGCATCGCCGCGGCCGTCGCGGTGCCCGCACAGGAGCTCGAGACGATCCATGGGGACTTCCACCTCGCGCAGGTCTTCGTGCAGCCCGGCATCGCTGAACTCGCGGTGCTGGATCTGGACACCGGCGGCATCGGAGATCCCGCCGATGACGACGGTGCGCTCTGGGCGCACCTGGTGTCGACGGCGTACCGCACCCTCGCCGACACCGAGCGCCGCGATCCGGCGCTCGCGCTTCTCGCCGCCCTGCACCCGCGACGAACCGGCGGCCAGCGCGCCGTGCGGGCCACCGCCGTCGCAGCGACACATCTGCTCGGCCACGCGCTCGCCGGCTCCATCCCGGTCGACGACGCGCTGTCGATAGCGGAGCAGCTCCTCGGAGCTCCGGATGAGATTCCTCTCATTCCCCTCTCCCGCTCATCTCACGCCCTCGCAGGAACCTGAGAACACCACGGAAGCCACCCGGCCCGTCACAACTGAGGAGTATGACCATGCAGAAGTCGACCAAGTGGACCGTTGTCGGTGCCGCGTCCGTGCTCGGGCTCGGCGTCGCGAGCCTCGGCGCGGTGAGCGCCGCCAATGCCCTGAACTTCGTCACCAGCGGAACGGTGACCGGCGTCCCCGGGATCTCGGTGGGCGACGAGCGACCGTCGTCGGGAATCCCGAGCGCCTCCTCCGCACTGAGCGCCACGTCGGCCGTGTCGGTGCAGAGCGCCGCGTCGGCGCCGTCCGCCGCCTCACCCGCGAGCCCGGTCTCGGCCCCGTCGCCTGCCTCGCCGGTCAGCGCGGATTCGCCGGCCAGCATCGACTCTCCTGCCAGCCCCGCGTCGCCGGCGAGCATCGACTCGCCCGAGAGCCCCGAGTCGAGCGACTGACAACCGGCTGAGACATCACGAGGGGCGGAGCCGCGAGGCTTCGCCCCTCTGCTCGTCCACGTCGGCGGTGCTCCGCTGCGAGCCCGGGAGCGCTCGTCAGGGAAGCCGGTATCCCATCCCGCGCACGGTCTCGATGGATTCGGGGCCGAGCTTGTTGCGCAGGTACCTGACATAGACGTCGACGACGTTGCTGCCCGGATCGAAATCGAACCCCCAGACGCGACTCAGCAGCTGCTCGCGGCTGAGCACCTGGTCGGGATGGCGGAAGAACTCCTCCGCGAGCGCGAACTCGCGTGCCGACAGGTCGACCTGCCGCCCATGCGCGCTCGCGCGCCGGGACAGCAGATCGAGTTCGAGCCCGCCTCGCACGAGAACGGACGGGGCCTCGTCGCCCGCGTCGCGCAAGCGCGAGCGGATCCGGGCCAGAAGCTCGTCGAACCGGAACGGCTTCGCGACGTAGTCGTTCGCGCCCAGGTCGAGTCCCGTCACCGTGTCGTCGGTGCCGGTGCGCGCCGTCAGCATGACGACAGGCGTTCGAACGCCCCCGCCGCGCAGCCTGCGCAGCACCTCGAACCCGTCCATTCCCGGCAGCCCGACGTCGAGCAGCACCAAGTCGAAGTCTCCCGACCTGCCGGCGTCGAGGGCCGCGGGTCCGGTCGCGACCACGCTCGCCGAGTACCCGGCCGCAAGGAGGCCCTTCTCAACGAACATGGCGATGCGCGACTCGTCTTCGGCGATCAGGATGCGACTCACGGAAGAGTCCTTTCGGTGGCGCCGGCGAGCACCAGCGGAATCAGCAGCGCGAAGCGGGAGCCCGCGGGCGAGGACTGGACGACGACGCGCCCGCCATGGGCGTGCGCAATCGCCTGCACGATCGGAAGACCGAGCCCGAAACCCTGAGCGCTGCCCGTGTCAGCACGCCCGAAGCGCTCGAAGATGCGGCTCTCGAACCCGTCTGGGATGCCCGGCCCGCGGTCGCGAACCCAGAGCTCGAGCTCGTCACCGATCACGGCGCTTCCCACCCCGATGTCGGTTCCCGCCGGCGCGTACTTCGCGGCGTTGTCGGCGAGTTGAAGCCACGCCTGGGTGAGCCGCGCACGGTCGAGAAGCGCGATCCCCGAAGCGGCCGCATCGAGCACCCATTCGTGCCCGGGAATCACCGAGACCTTGGCGTGCACATCGCGGGTGAGCGCGTCGACATCGACGGGCGCCGCGGTGATGGCGTCGCGGCTGACCTCTTCGAGCGTCGCCAGCGCATCAACCAGCTCCGCCATCCGGTCCAGCTCATCGATCGCAAGCGCGCGCGTCGCTTCGACGTCGTCGGCGCGGCCCGGGTCAAGCAGCTCGAGATGGCCTCGGACGATCGTGATCGGGGTCTTCAGCTCATGGCGGACATCGTCAAGCAGTCGGCGCTGTCCCCGCGACGACTCCGCGAGACGGTCCAGCATGCCGTTGACCGTGCTGGTGAGCTGCGAGACGTCGTCGTGACCGGAGACCGGGATCCGATCGGCGGACTCGGTCTCGGTGATCCGCGACGCGGTCTCTCGCAGCGTGCGGAGGGGCCGAAGAAGACGGCCGGCGACGAACCAGCCGACGATCGCCATCGTCGCCAGGGTTGCGAGCGCCACGAGCGCGTAGACCTGGAACGTCGACTCGATGACGCGGAGCTCGGCATCCTGGTCGATCGCGGCGACGTAGACCCCGCGCGCGGAGTCATCCGCCACGTCGACCGGGGCCGCCACGAAGCGGACCGTGCGGTCGCTGAGCTCTGCCACGCCGATACGCACATCGCCCGACGCAGCCTCACTCGTCGCGAGCGCGACGAATGCCGGATCGCTGTCGAGCCGGAAGTCGAGCGCGACCCCCGGAACGACGGTGGCGACGCCATCGATGATCCCCACAGCGCTCTCGCCTCCACCGGGAATCACGGCGCGGAAGATCGCGTCCAATGCCGCCCGTGTGCTGGAGATCGACGCGTCCGTCGTCTCGGGCGCGGTCGCGACGTCCTCGCTCGGCTCCGGGTCGGCGCTCGGCACAGCACCGCTCGCCGCGCTCACGACGGTGCGGGCCGCCTCGACGCGGTCGAGCAGCCGGTCGTCGAGCGACTGCAGTGTCTGCGCGCGTTCCACGAGATAAGCCGTGCCTCCCGCGACGGCAAGTCCGATCGCCGCGACCGCCAGAATGGCGGCGAGGATTCGGACGCGCACCGACCAGGAACGGCGCCCGTCCGCTCGCTCAGCCATATCCACCAGTATGACGAATCATCGGCTTGACGAGCCGGTCGGTGAGAGTTCTCTCACCGGACCGCGCGTCTCAGTTCTCTCGTGGCCCCGCCCCCGAACGCGCATGCAGTGTCGCGAGCACGCGAGCGGCCGTCTCCGCGTCGCCGCAGGTGACGACGAAGGTGCGCCCGCCGCGTCGCTCGATCTGCAGCGCCGCGCCGCGCTGGAGCACGATGCCGAATCGCCCGTCGAGACCGAGGCGGATCCCGATCCCGCCGAACTCCCCCAGCGGGTTCACCTGCACCACCGAGATCCGTTCGATCGCCTCGATCGGGACGCGGAAGCGCGGGACGCCGACGCCGCCGGTGACGGTGAGGCCACGATGATCGACGCGCACCGTGAAGTGCAGCGTGGCGAGCACGGCAAGCAGCAGCACGAGCGGGATGACGAGGAGCGCGGCGGAGGCGCCGTCGCTAGCGATGACGGCGGTCCCCACGGCGAGCGCCGCGAACAGCACCACGGCGACGACGGCGAACGCGAGGGGTCGACTCAGACGCGTGCCGCCGATCCAGGCGAGCCGCTCCCCGTCCTCGACCACGAGGGGGCTCGCGTCGCGTCGCTCGCTCGCCGTGACCGGAGCGGCGGCCGGCAGCACGAACCAGCTGATCGCCCCGACGGCGAGCGCCAGCAGCGCCGCGACGCCCAGCACCGGCAGGATGTCGCCCGCGTCCTGCGCGGAGACGAGCCCGCGCTGCAGCCAGAGCGACCCGACGCCGATCGTGACGACGAGGACCGACACCGCCGCGGCGACCACGGCCAGCAGCTTGTGCGTGCGCAGGAACTCGCCGCGCCCGCCGGCGGCCGCGAGCACGCCGTACAGGATCCCGGGCACGCCGACGCCCACGACGAGGAGCAGGATCGGGATCGACCAGAGCGGGCCGACACCGTCGACGCCATCGAACCCCCAGTGGGTGGCGACCGTGCTGGGCAGCTCGGGGGCCCAGAGCGAGACCAGCACGAGACCGATGGCGGTGACGACCAGGGGAACGCCGAGGGCGACGATGATGACGCGGTACGAGGTCGCGGAGCGTGCGGTCATGACGGGTATTCCTCTCGAATGAGCGAGACAAGCGCTTCTCGACCGATTCCGGCCTTCCGGGCGGCGGTGACCAGGTCGCGCACGGCGGGTGCGATGTCGATCCGGGTGCCCGCCTGTGCTGTGACGACGGCCCCGCGCCCGCGGCGGAGCTCCACGGCACCCTCATCACGAAGCTCCTGGTAGGCGCGCAGCACCGTATGGATGTTGATGTCGAGCGCCGTGGCGACCTCTCGCGCGCTGGGAAGGCGATCGCCTTCGCGGAGCTCCCCCCGTGCGAGCGCACCGCGCACCGACCCGGCGAGCTGCGCGAACAGCGGAACCGCCGAGGACGGGTCGAGGCGAAACAGCATGCCGACAGCCTATATTTCTATTTCTTATAGAACAAGTTGTGACGCGCCGGGCGCGGCGGTCCGCGCGCCACTACGCTTCTGGACTTGTGACCTTCGAAACTCGTGGCAAAGCGCCAACCACGTCCCCGTCGGTCACGGACAGCACCCGTGCCTCCGTGATCGCACCCTCCGACCCCCGCACCGCACGCAGGGCCCGCTGGGCGTCGCTGGTCGGGACCTCTCTGGAGTCGTACGACTTCTACCTGTTCGCCTATTTCTCAGCCTTCTTCGCCGGCCCGCTGTTCTTCGAGCCGCTCGGACCGGTCGGAGCGAATCTCACCGCACTCGCCACCATCGGCGTCGCGTTCGTCGTGCGTCCGCTCGGCGCAATCCTGTTCGGACACCTCGGCGACCGGCTCGGCCGCCGCACCACCCTGATCGTCACCGTGACCATCATGGGTGTGGCGACCGGCCTCATCGGCGTCCTGCCGACCTTCGACCAGGCCGGCTGGTTCGGGGCGATCCTGCTGGTGACGCTCCGTGTCGCGCAGGGCGTCTCGCTCGGAGGCGAATGGGGCGGCGCGGTGCTCATCGCGACCGAGCACGAGAGCCGCGCCAAGCGGGCCTTCGCCGCCGCGATGCCGCAGCTCGGCTCGCCGATCGGCTCGATCCTCGCCGCCACCGCGTTCCTCTGGCTCACGCTGACCCTCAGCGCCCCCGAGATCTCCGCGTGGGCCTGGCGGATTCCGTTCCTCACCGCGATCCCGCTGCTGGCGATCTCGCTCTACCTGCGCCTGTCCATCACCGAGACGCCCGTCTTCACCGCGGTGAAGGCGCAAGGGCTGCGCCCGCGAGTGCCGATCGCAGCACTGCTGCGCGCCCAGCCGGCCACGATCCTGGTCGCCATCGGCGTCGCCCTGCTCGGCATCGGCTCCTACTCGCTGATGAACACCTACACGCTGAACTACGGCGCCAGCGTGCTCGGCTACGACTACTACCAGCTGCTCATCGCGACCACCGCGGGCGGGCTCCTGCAGCTCGTCACGATTCCCCTGTTCGGCTGGTGGGCGACCCGCATCGGCTCCGCCCGCGTCGTCGCGATCGGCGCGCTGGGCACCCTGCTCGTCGCGTTCCCGATCTACTACGCGCTGCAGTTCTCGAGCTTCGAGTTCCTTGTGGCGATGATGATCATCGGCGGCGTCCTCCCGACGATGAGCTGGGCCGCCCTCGGCGGCATCTTCACCGAGCTGTTCCACGAGCGCTACCGCTACTCCGCTCTCGGGTTCGCCTACGCCCTCGCGGCCGTGGTCTCCGGCTTCATCCCGACCGTGACGGCGGGCCTCGGCGTGGCGACCGAGCAGGCGTGGTGGCACCCCGGGCTCGTGCTCGCGACGCTGTCGCTCGTGACGCTCGTGAGCGCGCTCATCGCGCAGCGCATCCGCGTCGACCGAGACGACGCCCTCGCCGCTTGAAGCGCGCGGCGGCGG
>TARA_R110000868_G_scaffold117600_12_pt1 | contig 41090 bp, 46 predicted proteins | sample TARA_R110000868 | Tara Oceans TARA_R110000868 (sample SAMEA4397489) | marine metagenome | biome: Polar Biome; feature: [SRF] surface water layer (ENVO:00010504); material: water (ENVO:00002006), including particulate matter (ENVO:01000060) such as... | depth 5 m | reverse complement strand
CCAGATTAATTAAATCTGCCTTGCAAAGCTTATAATTTAGACTGTACTCGGGCTCAAATAGTTCATTATTTTTCAATTATTTCATCAAGTCATTGAAATTATTAAAGCATTTTTGACGTTTCAAAGGCCCTACCTATTATCTTTACCTTCAAAGTCCGTGCTATTATAACTGTTCTAGTCTTTATATTTTTTTAGAACGAGGAAGTTATGAGTACAGGTAAAGTTAAGTTTTTCAATGATGCAAAAGGTTTCGGTTTTATCACTCCTGATGATGGTGCAAAAGATCTTTTTGTTCACATCACTGCAGTTGAGCAAGGTCAGCTTCAAGAAGGTGACGCGGTAGAATACGAACTAGGTGAAGGTCAAAAAGGACCATGCGCTGTTCAAGTTAAAAAGTTATAATTAGCTAAAAGGCCGCTTTTTAAGCGGCCTTTTTTTTATCCCATGATTACTTACAGCAATACCTATAATAGTCTGCCCGAACATTTTTTCACCCAACAGTTTTCCGATAAATTTTTAAATCCTTCATTGATCGCCTTTAATCATCTTCTAGCAAAAGAGCTATTTGGTGACGATCTATCCAGTCATTCAGCTCATGAACTTGCAAAGTATTTTTCAGGACAAGAGCGACACAGAGGCTTTGAGCCTCTTGCAATGGCCTACTCAGGTCACCAGTTTGGTCACTTCAATCCTACTCTTGGCGATGGTAGGGCCTTGCTTCTTGGAGAAGTGGTCACAGATCAGCAACGTCGCTTTGATATTCAACTTAAAGGTTCGGGACAAACTCCCTACTCAAGAAGTGGTGACGGTAGGTCTGCTCTTGGTCCTGTCATTCGCGAGTACCTTCTCAGCGAGGCGATGCACGCCCTTGGTGTTCCTACGACACGTGCACTTTGCGCTGTTCGTTCAGGTGAACAAGTCTATAGAGAAACTCCACAACCGGGTGGCATCTTTACGCGCGTGGCTTCAAGTCATATTCGTATTGGAACATTTGAGTTCTTTGCTTCACGTGGAGATAGCGAAGGTCTTAAAGCTCTCGCTGACTACACAATTGCCCGCCATTATCCTCAAGCTCAGTCCAGCTCAAACCCCTACCTCGCATTGATCGATTGTACGGCGAAAGCGTGGGCCAATATGATAGCCAAATGGTTATCCCTTGGTTTTATCCACGGAGTGATGAACACTGACAACATGGCAATCTCTGGTGAGACGATTGATTATGGCCCGTGTGCCTTCATGGATAACTTTGCTCATAACCGCGTTTATAGCTTCATTGATCGTCATGGTCGCTATGCTTACGGTAATCAAATAAAGATTGGTCAATGGAATCTTGGTCGATTTGCCAGTGCTCTTTTACCAATTATTGATTCAGACCCACAACAAGCGGTAACACAAACACAAAAGACCCTAGACTTAGCCTATGGATACTACGACCAGGCTTGGTTAAATGAAATGTCCAAGAAGCTTGGTATTGCGAAGCCAAATAGCTCAGATCGCCAAATCATAGCAGATTTTTTAAATCTTCTAGAAAAATATGATCTCGATTTTACGGATAGTTTTATTATCCTTTCTAACTCTCATGAAGCACTTAAAAAGTATGATGGTTTTGCTGATCTTTTAAAAAGATGGCTTAGCCGCCATCCCGACTTTGATCTCTTGAAGAAAAGTAATCCATACTTAATTCCACGCAATCATCAGATCGAACGAGCGATTCAAGCCGCACTCTCTCATGATGACACTGTTTTCAATCAACTTCATGAGTATTACAAGAGTCCATTTGATTCTCGACACCAAGGCAAGGACTACGCGTTGCCGCCAAGGCCACAAGAACGCATTAAGAATACCTTTTGTGGGACTTAGAATTTACTAGCGAGCTCTTTTAGTTCTTCCAGACCATCCAACTCGCACTGCTCAAAATGTTCGACTAGTTTTTGCGCCTGGGCCTTAAGCTTGTAACTGCCCCCTTCCGAAATACTCTCCACTAGCCGCCAGTGTAACTCATCCATAAGATCAAAATAGATATCTCGCGCCGGAGCTGATTTGAGCTGCTCATCTATAATATCGACCAACTCAAACCAAGACAGTTTTTTGTAACGCCTGATAATTTGCATTAGCGCTCCTTAAGCGGTCGCACTAAGTACTCGAGGCCATTAACTTTGATTTCATAGAGAAGCTTAAGTAGTCTGCCCAGCTCAGTATCAGGAAGACCTTGATTGAAATACCAGACGATATAATGCTCAGGCAGATCGATGAGCAACGTGCCTTTGTGCCTGCCGTAGGGCATCTCCCGTGTGGCAAGCAGACAAAGTTCGTTTTCTTTAAAACTCATTATTCTTTAGTTTTAAGTTCCGACGCGTTTTCTTCGATAAACTCGAGGATTTGATCTTTGCGATCGAGCAGCTTAATCCATTGTTCTTGATACAACGTGACTGGAAAGCGACCAAGACCATAGGCAGAGACAGCCCCTTTTTGACTCACTTTAAAATAGATATCTTTCGCTTTCTTTTTGTCAGCTTTTAGCTTTTCATTTTCTTGCTTAAGACGTTCAATTTCTTTTTGTAAATCTTCGCTCACCACAAACTCCTATAATGAACAAAAGTGTTCAAATGTATCAACCGGCTTATCGCTACCATTTTTATAGCTATGGCCACCTAGAATACCGAGACAAGCACCCATGTCGACGACCTGGGAGAAACCCTTGTATTCGTTTAGGTAGCGACCGCTGTGAGTCCATGTGGACTTATTGAAATCATACTCATAAATATGAGGAACGTATTCATAATTAAAGGCACCAGTTTTAAACATCCCGCCAAACATAAAGGCTTTGTCACCTAAAGTTCCCGCCGCCGGAGCGAATGTTCCAAATGGTAACTTTGGTAGATCTTTAAAGGTATTAGTTGTTGGATTAAACTCTGTGAAAGCATCGCTTAAAGAAAAATGACTACCGCCCTCAGAGATTCCTCCAACAAGATAAACTTTGCCTTGACGCTCGAAGGCCGAAAAAGCACGGCGTTTTTTAGGAAGCTTCGTTTCAAGCACACTCCACTTATGAGTGGTTAGGTCAAAGACATCAATTTCATCGTGAAATGTTCCATCAATATCATTATCAAATTTAGGAGTCGCATCCCAACCCCCCATCAAATAAACCTTAAGTCCGACTTTGACGACAACATTCGAAGAACGACGACGTGGCATTGTACCAACTTCTTCCCACGTATCCGTCTCTGTATTGTAGCGCTCAACGATATCGAGCGACTTCCACTTTGGACTGGTGCTGGCTTCATAAGCAAAGCCTCCAAAGGCATACAGATATTTGCCGTGCGCGCTTAGCTGATAGCCATGGGCCTTATGTGGACGGGCTGCCTTGTTGCTCCATGATTGGCTGGCGATATCATAGGCCGTCATACGTCCAGTAAATGATTCTGGCGGATAAGTGTGTTCAGCCCCTTGATGTCCACCCACAACATAGATTTTGCCTTGGTGATTAATTGTACCAAAAGAAGACCTTGCTTCACCGGTCATGACCGGCATCTGTGTTGTTTGATAATTCTCAACCCCAGAAATTCTTGGAGCGTAGAAGCTTGTACCTGACTTTGTAATCAAAACTTCTTCTTTTAGTTTTTGAGAACTCCAAGAACTAAGGCTCTGTTTATAAATTGAGAATACGCCATTTTCCAGTCGATCAGATGTATAAATCAAGTCTCCATTACGATCGAAGCTTGGGGAAAAATCGTGAGCTGCATCTTTAGTCACGCGCTTGGTGGTCTTTTCAAAGCGATCATAAACATAGATATCCCAATTGCTATCGATTTTAGAAGTGTAGGCAATATGGCGTTCGTCCTTTGAAAGTGCTGGCGCCATACCGAAACCAATAACTTCTTCTTTGTTTTCAATTAAATCAAGCAAGACAATTTCTCTTGGTGCATCTTTTTTATTGCGTTGATAAACAATCATCTCGCCGCTTTGAAATGGTGCTGGAAAAAAGCTTTGGTCATCACCAGTAATATAATGTGTAACGCCTGCGTTGATGAGATCGATATAGCCGATGCGATTTATTCCAAGCTCTTGGTGCGAGAAGAAAACACGGTTTCCATTTTGCGCAAACATAGGCTGCAGCACAAAGCCTGGCTCAGTAAGGACCTGAATCTCTCTCGATTTAAGGTTCTTAACAACCAAAACTAATGAGTCGGCACCCTCACCTGTCGCGTAGGCGATCTTCTCTCCATTGGAGGAAATACTTGGGTACAAATGCCATTTTTCACCTGAAGTGAGTAACTGATAAGAGCTTTGATCCTGGCTCATACCCACATGCTTTCCAAGTGGACCTTCAACCAAGAAAACCATTTTTGAGTGAGAATTAAGACTAATGAAGAATAGGCTGAGAACTATAATTAAGCGCATTTGAGGCTCCAAAATTTGATTTGAAACCTACGTTAGCAACGGTTGTTTGATATATCAAACAAACTTTAAAGGGCGCGGTTATAATTCTCGATGACCATCGCATCAATTCTTTTGCGTTCATATTGCAGTGAATGATTTAAGAAGTCAGAGAGCACACAAAAGACGATCGTTCCCTGTGGCGCTTCGATAAATCCCGACAGAGCTGCTGTTCGATTAAGTGTTCCAGTCTTGGCAAAAACTTTCCCCTTAAGCGTATGCAAGCGGTTTCTAAGAGTGCCAGTCTCACCCGGTTGGGCCAAAAGATCTCGATAGATAACATATTGGTTACTGGCCAAGATCATCTCGAGCAATTGAATCTGCACGATGCAATTAGACTTATTCGAATAGCTTAGTCCCGAGCCATCAGCGACGCGGAAAGTATGCTCATTAACTGTCAGCCCTAGATTACTATAATAGTTTTCCATGTCTGAGTTTGAACCCAAAAGGTTGAGCGTACTCTGTGCCATTGCATTGGAGCTTGTCTTAAGCATGGTGGCCAAATAATCGAGTTCACGAATCCCCTCTTGCAAAGCCCACCAACCAGTAAATAACTTCATTGTCGAGGCTGGCTTATTAAGTGCTGTTGAGTTTTTTATAGCAAGAACTTTGCCTGCCCCGTCTGGCTTAACTAATTTGAAAAGATGAGAAAAAACCGGGCCATTAGATTTGTCTGGAAAATCGGGATCAACCTGAGGTCGTAAAAATTCAGGCGTATCCTCGTAGGGATCAAGCCCTTGCGCCAATACTAAGCCCGGAGTAATAGATAATAATAGCAGCAGATTCAGTAGTATTTTCATAGGTGAATCCTACTAAAGCTTTGCTGCTCTTTAAAATTTAATGTGTAGTTTTTACAAATAAAGAGCGCAGCGCATTAACTAGAAAACCTAGTGCTAACCCTATAAAAATACACAAAACTGACTGCATTAAGCTTGGGATTTTTTCAATTAAGTGATGAAGCGCTGGTATCCCGTGCACAATAATCTCCGCGCCAACCAACAACATCGCCGCCGTACCAATATAACTTAAGACTTTTAAAAAGCTCGGCATAGCTTTAACAATCTTTCGACCTAGAAGTTGTATTTTCTTAGATTTGGCTTCCTTAGAAAGGTAAAGGCCAAAGTCGTCGGCCTTCACAATTAAGGCGACGAAGCCGTAAACCAAAATGGTAATAAAAATGGCGACTGAAAACATAACAACCACTTGATTCACAAAGCTACTGTTTGTAACAGTTGAGTAAGTAATCGCAACAATTTCGGCGGATAAAATTAAGTCGGTTCGAACAGCAGATGAAATACGTATTTTTTCAAGTTGCTCAGGAGAGATCGTTTCAATATTTTCAGTTTGAACAGCGGGACTCGAACTAAAGATCGAGTGAACTTTTTCATAACCTTCAAAGCATAAAAAACAACCGCCTAACATGAGCACTGGAGTAATGATCCAAGGAGCAAAGTAACCTAAAGCTAAAGTGGCTGGAGCCAGAATAAAAACTTTATTAAGTAAGGATGCTTTGGCGATTTTAAAGATAATTGAAAGTTCGCGCTCGGGACTAAGACCTATGACATATTTAGGAGTCACAGCTGCGTCATCGATTATAATACCAGTGACCTTACCGCTGGTTTTTGCAACTTGGGCCGGAACATCATCTAGCGTTGACGCACTCACTTTCACCAAAGCCGAGACATCATCTAGCAGCGCAAGAAGACCAGAACTCATTGTAAACTCCTAATAATTAAAGAATATAGCGTCATAAAAATTAAATGAACACACTACTGGTCGTAATAAAGCCAATTTGAGACAATCCTCAAAACATTACAAGGATGAGTATCATGGCCGAGGAAAAAGGACTTAAAAAACCAGTACAACTTCAATCAGAACTAGCTGCAATGCTAGGCGCGACTGAGTTGCCACGCACAGAAATCACAAAGAAACTTTGGGATTATATCAAGAGTAAAAAACTTCAAACTAAGACTGTAAATGGTAAGCCTGAAAATGCAGGAAAGTTTATCGTTGCAGATGCTAAGCTTCTTCCAATTTTCAAAAAGACAAAGTCTACCAGCAAATCTGGAAAGCTAACTGATCTTACGAATCTTAAAGAAGGCGAAACGATCGACATGATGCAAATGGCTGCAGTTGTCGGTGCCAATATCAAGAAATAAGTTTTGAATAAGACCAGTGCATACTTTGTACTGGTCTTTATTTTGCTCTTACCATCGTGAAGCGTGCTCTAAATTCTTCATTTGTTAAATCCATCACACCGTCTTGAATCACACAATTTAAATCAACAGTTCGCTTCAATGAATCATTTACTTCGCAGCTCAAGTGATAGATTTCAACTTTGGAATTATCACCAAGCTCAACGAGAATCTTATCTTCCCATTGTTTGGCCCGCTCTCCCTGATAAGTGAACACTTTAACATTCTTAGATTTGCTACAAGCCTGCTTTATTCTTCTAAGCTCTGGCATACCAAGCTCAATCCACTCAATCAGATCACCACTATAGTCTTTAAGCCAAAGATCTGGTTCATCTGTTGTACTAATTCCTTTTGTAAACTCCAGTCTTTCTTTATAGCAGTACAAAAAAGTCGCTAGCCTAAAAAGTAAGCGAGCCTCGTTTTCTGAAGGATGCTGAGCAATCGTTAGTGTCAAATCTTCGTATTGACTAAGATCCAGATTCGCTAAGTTTACTTTAGCCTTATAAATTGTTGCCCCAAGTGCCATTATCTCTCCAATGTATTGGCGATGCTAGCACAAGTGTCTAGAATAAGCTGATGGAATTATCAAAACATAAAGCTCATAGAAATCCGGCCTATCTAAACTGGCTTAGAAAACAAAACTGCGTGGTTTCGGGTAAGAAAGCTCAGTGTGCTCACCATATACGTCTAGGTACTAATGGCGGCACAGGTCTTAAGCCCTCAGACTATTTTTGCATCCCACTAACCAATGAATTTCATACGACAGGTCCAAATGCACTCCATCTCATCGGAGAGGAAACTTTTCTAAGGGAATTTAAAATCAATCCTCTTGAACTTTTTGTCGGTTATCTCACAGACTATTTGGCCCAAAGATTTGAAGTTCTAGTGGCCAGAGATGATAAACCTGCCAAGCGAGCTGTGTCAGACTTGATTACTATTATTGAAACCGAGTCTTTGAAATACAAAAAGCAAGAAAAGCCCAAGGCCAAGGTCGTTGCAAAGAAAGACCCCAAGTATGAAAAAGCTAAAAAATTAAAGAATGAACGGGATAAAAACCTTAGGCAAAAACTCAAGGTTCCATCCAAAGATAATGAATTTTATCAAATAGCAAAAAATGTAAAAAGAGAGCGCGAGCGTGTTTTGCGCGAAAAAATGAAGGATAATCAAAGCGAAGCACTAGAGAAAGCCAAAGAAGCTAATAAAGTCCGACAAAAAGAATTCAGAAAGAAGCTGGCTAAGAAAAAGAAAGCCAAAGCGAAACAGTCAAGAAAATAGAGATTCCTTATATTTTATTGTTATATTCCGAAATGTAGCAATGATGAATAACTTTAAAAACTATACTCTCCTAGCCCTCTCCTTAATCGTTGTTGCCTGCTCCAGCAGTGTTGAACGATCACCTGCCAACTTTGATGATGAGTACACCTACGGTGCTGAACTCACTTTTACACATCCACAAATCCTAGAAGCTCAACGTTCACAAGGCAGCGGTACGGTTAATTCAGAAATGAGCGAACGCTACCAGAGAATTTTAATTGATAAAATTCTAGAAAACTGCAATGACTGCTCACTCCAAACTAAGATTGATAAGTATGGCTTAGAATACGGTAGAATTAGCTACCCTGATGGCTGGTATTTCAATGTCACTCTAGACCCTGCAGTAGTTGAAGTTACTGCCAAACCAATTCCTGATTCAAAGCTAATTGAATATACCAAGCGCCTAGAGAACGATCTTTACGCCAACGCGAGAGAGATTGGTCTTCGTCCCTCAAAAAGCACTGGTGGTGGCCATATTCACTTTGGCGCCGAAGCTTTCTTTGAAGGAAACTCAAAGTACTTTCGCGACTTCATGGTCGACATGTACAACCACGCAGAAATCGGCAGCGGCATTCTGGCCGATGATCACTATAACTCTCCACCTATTAAGGCTCAGCCTAAAGCTCAGCGTGACGCTTTCATCGACGCTATTAATAAGTTTGATCAAAATTCTGACGAAGGCATTATTGGTCTTGGCCTAAAAATTCGAGAAGGGACTTATAATTATCAAAAAGCTAATTGGGGTCCAACCGAAAAATATCAGGCCATCAATATCGAAAGAATGGTCGTTGAAGGATTTGAAGCTTCCGAAGAAACGGTTGAAATAAGATGTATTCGCCCGCAACAAAGTGCCGAACAATTCTCTCTTATCGCTAACCTCTTCAAAAAGAGAATGCAGTACCTTAAGCGCATGAGAGCTGCCGGTACACCAGTAAAATTAAGTCATGAACTTGGAATGAGTGTCGAGCAGAAGTTTCAAAGCTTTATTCGCTTTATCACTGAAGCTGGAGAAGATCCTGCTGATTACTTTAGAATCCTTCCGGTTGAATACCTAGACCTCGCTTGGGCAAAACTTGAAAGTCTTTACCCTGGAGATCTTGAGAAAAAGATGAAGTTTATCGTAGACGCATCTAATGAATCCCCCTTTGACGCCACCCTTAAGGCCAGAAAGTCTTATGATTTTTTAGTCAGACTTAGGGATGCGAATCCACAGTTCGTTCAAGACAGAATGGAAGCAGTCGTAGCAGTCATTAAGAACTCAGATGATAGATTTCATAAACCGGAGAAAGCTCAAGAGCTTTTGGCCCAAGTAGACCAATTTATGAATGCCTCTGCCATGCCAAAGCCCTCTGGCTTTAGAGCGACGTGCGAACAAATCATACAAACTCTAAGTCTTCCAATCTTTAAGGCGCTCTGAAGAAATGATTTAGAAATAAAGCTGTCTCTATTCGCATTTTCCCCATAAGAGGATCGAGATGACCACCGTCTTTGATCAATAGAAAGGGACTTCCCTGCTCTAGCGCTTCAGTTTCAATTGTTTCAAAACCAGCGATTTTATCCGACTCACCTGCAATGAATGCAAACGGGATAGGACGAGGTTCATCTCTAAAGAAACGACTATAGTCTCCAATTTGATCCCCCGCTTGAAAGTCCGTTCTATTGCTATTGACCTGATCAATAATGGGTTGTGGCACGGGAGAAAAACCATAACGAGTCATTCGACCTAGATCATAATCAAATAATGAGTGATAGGATGGATTGAATAAAAACTCAGCAAGGTTTGAAATAAGAGGCAACCTTACTGCCATGATATTGTATTCAATCAAGCGAACCAAATAGAGATCTCGCTCAAGTTTATCTCGATTAATAATGATCGAAAGATCGGCCATGCCAGGGACTGTATCTGTTGGAAGCCTTGAGAATAAGGGTAAAAACTTAGCCAGCATTTCCGGATCAAGACCATTTGGAGAAGAAATAGAGACAAAGCCATGCAGTCTACGTTTGGCTTGCCTTTGCTTAAATTTATTAATGAAATATTCACCAGTGATGGGATTGAGTTCTATTCCAAGTATATAAATTTTTGAAACGATACCGCCTAGAGAGTGACCAACCAGGAAAGCTTTTTTTCCTGTATGTCTAAAAACATAGTCGACAATTTCTTTAACGGTTTGCGTTCCAGCTTCATCAATATTACGATTTTTGTTTGCCGACCAAGTAAAGGCCCAAACATCATAGCCGGACTTATAGAGATCTGGTCCTAAGTCCATCCAATTATGAGCATTAGTTCCGATTCCATGTAGGAAAATGACAGGGGTAGCACCAGCTCGTTTAAGCCTAATCATGGGATACTGAGTTTTATCTCTTAAAGAAACTTCGACGCTTTTATGCTCAGCTTGCACCCAAAGATCGGGAATGACCTGGGCCAATGAGACTTGAGAAAATAAGAGAAGTAAGAGCACAATTTTTTTCATGCCTCAACACTACGACTAGATCGAATTATTGGTCAATTGAATCGACTTTCTGCGCACCAACATATTCAAGCTGCCCCGAGCGACCTTTATCGAACTCCGTGGCGTAAAATGTCTTAATATCAGCGCCTTCGAGCCTTTGCCCCATATAAAAGACACCATTTTTGTTTTTATAATAGCCTGAAGTTGTAAACTTTCCTGACGGTTGCTTTAATTCATAATAGTAGGCACTAAAACCTGTTGGATGAGCATCTGGTAGAATCTTGCCTTTATAAAAAGCATTCACCTTGTCCCAACCATAATCTCCGTACTCATCCATAATGGAGTAATAAAAGAGATTTGCACGCGCTTTGGGAATGAGCTCACCATCATAATAGACACTGCCAAAGGCTATAGAATAACCCCTAGGACTGACTCCCAGCTTAGGTGCTTTATAAATGAAGTTAATGCTTAAGCCGGCTATAGCGACCGCCACTAGCATTAACCATCTTTTCATCAGCTTACTCATCAACGTTGACCCTGACGTGTAACATTAATTATGACAACTCTATTTGATCAATAAATAACCAGTATGAAAACAATAATTTCAAGAACTTAACTTCCCCCCACATTCATTTCTAGAAAAAGTCCTTAATATTAGTTAAATTACTTGAATTCAAAACATCAGGATTCATTATGGGTAGAAAATCAGCCAAGATAGCCAACAAGAAAGGCGCAGCCGATAAAGCACGCGCGGCTTTATATACTAAAATGTTAAAAGACGTTTTCATGGCCTCTAAAAAAGGCGGAGAAGATGTTGCAACAAACTTCTTGTTAAAAGTTGCAGTTGAGCGAGCCAAAAAGTTCAACGTTCCAAAAGATAATATCGATAAGGCCATTAAAAAAGGTCAGGGCAGCGACGGCGTTGGCTACGAAGACATTACTTACGAAGGCTATGGCCCTGATGGTGTCGCCATTTTTGTCGAAGCTTCAACGAACAACACAACACGTACCGTCTCTGCGGTTAGAAGTTATTTTAGAAAATGTGGTGGATCGCTGGGTGTAACTGGCTCATTACAATTTGTTTTTGACCACAAATCGATGTTCACGATTCCTGTCGAAGGAATTGATGAGGACGACTTTACGCTCAATATGATTGATGCTGGTGCAGAAGAAGTCGAACGCGAAGATGAATTCTTTAAAGTCATTGGTCCAATGGAGAGCTTTGGCACAATTCAAGAAAAGCTTCAAGAAATCAACGCAACACCTGAAGAAGCTTCACTTGTTCGTATTCCACTCACAAAAAAGAAAGTTAGTGACGAGACATATGAGCAAATTGAAAAACTTCTCGATATGCTTGAAGAAGATGACGATGTTGTCACAGTCTACGACAATATCGCTGATGATGAAGACGAGGATTAGTCTTTAGCAAAATCTTGAAAGCCATAGTTCACAAATTATAGGTCAGGAATACCGTAAATGATTCAATGTTTTTCCCTGTAACAATAGGACTCTGCTTAATTTTTCGTGCTTGATTCTCTCTCGAAAATCCAAATGTTAGGGTTAATTCTTTTGTCATCTTTAGCATCATAGAGGACTTCATTAACAAAGAGACAGAATCTCCAGGCTTATACGCACTACGGTTTAAAGATACTTCTGAGGACTTAACTCCGTAATAATAATTATTATAGGCTGCACTATAATAACCAGCCCCTAAGCTAAGCTTAAACAAAGTGAACGGAATAGAGTCAATGAATAAGCTTAGAGGAATACCTGAACCTAGAAACATTTGAGCCTTAGTGCCATGGTGACGATCATAAATATCTTGTTCAATACTAACCTCAAGCTTAAATCGACTTATCTTTAACGTGGTATCCAGCCCAAGTAAGATTGATCCTTTTCGTTCATCCATTGCGCTGAGAAACTGTGAGTCCTCTGGGTCATACCCTGTGCCAAAAAGTTGTGGGCTCAAGTAAACACCTAGATCAATAGTATGATCAGAGAATATCTCCCATGCAGGAGAAAGCCCTTTTAACCAAAATCGACCATTCTTATAGGAGAACAGAGGAAAAGGATTAAGTTCGTATCCAATTCCTTGATATGGAGAATCTCCATAGGACGCGCCAACACCGATCGACCAACCCTGTGGCGGGCCGCCTTGAGACCAAGCTTTTGACCCAATGAGAACAAGTAAAGAAAAAATACAATATCGAAATTTTATAAAGACGATCCTTTATTATAAATTACTTTAGACTCCGGCTTACCGCTAGGGCCATATTTTAATAAAGGTCCATGCTTTACATACTCTCCATTTACCTTGATTACACATTGCTGAATTCTAGCGTTTTCATAATCAGAGAAAATATCAATCAACAGACCGTTGTCAGGGCAATCTGATTCAACAAGTGGAGCTAGTCCGGAGTCTAAAGGGCTACTCGCAACCTGCAAAGGAGCATTAACAATAATTGGCTCGACACCTATGAGACGAGTATAGGGTGAATTTTTTCTTCCAAATGGAGTACGACTCAATCCCGTAGGCTCAGCCACAATAAAGGTGCGATTCTGAAATTTATACTTTTCATCATAAACCTGGGGAATAAATTCAAATCCCAAAAAAGCATGGCCAGGAACCAAGATCATCGCCATTTTATCTCTAAAGCTTTCATCGTGCGCTAAAACAGTCGCCATAAGTAGAGATTTTGAATCACAGTCTGCCCAGCCATTTTGCAGGGAAAGAGGAGGAACAAAGAGTCCACTAATATACTTATCTTCAATTACATCTGGTGGAACGCCGTAAGGAAAGTCTTGAAAAAACCTCAGTAAGAGTTCAACAGATTCGCGCTGACCTAGTCCATTTTCAGTAATGTATTGCTTCCAAATTTTATAGAGCGGGGTAACAGATTTGTAATAATGCGAGACAAGCTTGCTGTAGTCGGGAATGACTCCAATTTGTGGATGATTCTTAAACATTGATCCCGGTAATTCACTATTGTAAAACTCCATCTTTGCAGGATCTTTAATTCGAATGCCAAAAGATCTCGTTTCGCCAAGGAGAGACTTAAGATCATCAGACCAACTCCACTCTTGATAGCTCCCCTTTAAGTCTTTAAAGCCAAAACGAAAGAAGATCTTATCCCCAATTACTTGAGTCTCAGTCCTGATATCAGGTTTTTTAATATACTCCATCGGCTCTATTGCAAGAGCGCTTAAGCTAATAAGTAGAATGATCGCCAAAAGCTTCACTAAAACTTATCCAAATAATTATGAAAGACTAAACTCCCGAGAAAGTGATTAAGCGGAGCTTGAATAAAAATCATGATACTGATGATAATGATCGTTAAGAACATAGAAAGACCAAAGTTATCTTTTTTTTCAATTTCATAATCAAAGTCAATAGGTGCCATCATTTTTCTATAAATTTTAGAAATTATGAACATGAGAACAAAGCTTGCTAGAAATGTTATAACGTAGAAGACAGAAAAATAAACGAGAGCAATACCAAGAATTTTAAGTGAGAATTGGTTATTAGACATGAGCAAACTTTGAAGTGCAGAAGTTGAATGCTCGATACTGCCTTGAACTAGAAACAATACACTCAAAATAAGTGCTCCACTGACAAGACAACCTGACTTATGTCGTTCTTTAATAAACCACTCAACAGGAGCAGAAAGAACAAATTTATTCATAAACACAGTGGCCAAATAAATCGTTAACATACAGAAGACTAAAGAAAGGCTGAGTTCGTATGTGGTTAAGATGACGACATTATATTGCTGCACAGTGGCTCCTGATAGTATTTACTACTATTAGAGCATATTGTTACTCTCTAGGGGAAGTTATAGAGTAACTAACGGAGATTTAGATTACTTGATTAAATTACTGATAAATTTACTATTTCTATATACATCAACTGATGCCTATTCAGCTGATGGTCAAATAACGATGGCGTGCAATCACTTCCCTCCTCTTAAAATAGAGAAGCCTGTTGGAGGCATGATAGGTGCTGACATTGAGGTGCTAAATTCAGCTTTTACCCTCGCTGGAATTGAAGTTAAAACGACATATTTTCCTTGGAAGCGAGCTTTAATTCTTGCACAAAATGGTAAGTATGACGGCCTTTGTAGTTGCTCATATACGAAAGATCGAGAGAATGATTTTTATTATTCGGATGAAATCGGTCGAAATTCGATTGGTCTTTACACAGTTACAAAAGAAGTGATCACAAGCCTTAGTACGTTAAATGGAAAAAGGATTGGCGTTGTTAGAGGTTATAATTTAGAGGAGGAGCTCAAAGAATATAATTTGAGTATTGTCACTGGTGCCAATGATATCAATCTTCTAAAAATGCTTAAGGCAAAAAGGATTGACGCCGTCTACTCATACAAAACAGTCATAGCTGAGCTATCGAAAACTAATCGATTCATAAAAGATTTAAACTATCAGGAAATCTACTCTGCGCCATATTTTACTTGTTTCAGTAAGAAGGCCAAAGACAACAAAGAACTGCTTGATATTTTTAATAAAAATTTAAAAGTAATTAAGGCAAACGGTTCTTATGAAAAAATCAAAAAAAAATATGGTCTTTAGAAGATTGATAAATCAATTTCATACGACTTTCCAATCCACATTATATGATCCCGGTGATCGATAAGATCGTTACCACCCTCTGGGTGAATAAAAACATCTAGTCCTTCCCGATGAACTAGTAGCCAGTTTACAATTGCTTCAAATTTTTCTTTGGGAACAGATATCTGACATGAGTTAACGGGATGTGGCCCAACCGGACGATCCCAAACTCGCCCAACGTTAACATTAAACTTCTGACCTAACTGCTCTGCTAGAATTCTAGCAGTAGCGATTTGAGAACTATCGAAATAAAGGTGGAAATGATAGCTGGAGAAGTTCATAAATTAATCCAAGCTCACGAGATATAGTTTTTCAACCTTTTCTCTTGCCCATGGAGTTTTCCGTAAAAACTTAAGGCTCGATTTAATACTTGGATCATGAGTAAAGCAGCGAATATTGATATGCTCCCCAAGCTCCTCAAAGCCATACAATTCAACCAATCTTGTTAACATCACTTCTAGAGTTAAGCCGTGCAAAGGGTCTTTCGCTTTATTATCCATACTTACCTATTCTTCAAAATTACACTTAAGTTTATGAACTAATGGCATCCATTCTTCTACATTTTCGCTGGGATTTAAAGCAAAGTGAAGGGCATTGCGTAGATCTTCTTTTAAACTTGGACGATAGAAGCCGACACGCTCCGCACATAGATAGAGATCACGGGTAAACTTACCTTCTTGCAACATGACTCGATCGTAACAGGCCCGAATTAGTCTTCTCATTATCCATCCGCATAAGTTCTTAATGTCCTGTTTCGAATCTTTATCCTCTTCGAGGTAGAGCGGCAGCTTTTTATCAATTTCATCGACTATATACAATGAGTGACCAATCATTTGTGGCAATGTGAAAGGAGATATTGTTGGAGAAAGGTCTGTTCCCAAGACACATCTCGATTGAGTCTTAATAAGCTCTTCGAGGATAGAGCGCTCCCTTTTAGGCTCAACGGTCTTAGTTTTATTAATACAGCAGCTCATAATTTCAATCCCCTTACAAAAAGGGAATTTACTTTCACACTGGCGTTGAAATTCTTCTAAAACTACCTCATCTATAGAATTCTCAGTCATTGTTATAGCAAAGCTATCCATGTCAGAGATGAAGTCGACGGGCTCTCCTTTGGCAATACTGCCCCTTATATACACTGAATGAAGGTCTTGATTTAGATTGCTAGCATAGAAGTTAGTGACATGCTCAACAAGCTTAAGCCAAGCCATTGGAATTTTTGTAGAGGTATCGATTGGATTTACAAAACCATCCGCATTAACAAGCTGAAAGCTTCCAAGAGGTCTTATTTCTATATTAGTCACCTAAGGAATCCTTTGAATAGAAAAAGTACCCAAGCTCTTTTTTTAGAAGCAGCGTACAGATAACAAATGCTGTGTACATAGGTACTCCCGTTATTATAAACAACGTCCAACCAGATATCTCGGGTTTAAAACTCAGTATAACGATGGGAATAATGACAAGAGATGATACGGCCTCCAACATTCTCCCCTTCCAACGAAGTTGAATTTCAATTTCACGTTCATCTAAATCCGTTGTCGGTTTAACTTCCCAGAGACAAAGTGCTCCTATTATGACGAGCTCGAACTGAACCCAGCCGGACACGTGACCTAATTTTTGGTTGAGCCCCAGTACCAGTAAAGGAAACAATTGAGCAACGATAAAGGCAATCGACATATTCTTTGGGGTTGGATGAATAAACTTAAAAAGCATTCTACACCTCATCTAGACAGAAAATTTCTTCTACGGCCAAGTTAAGAACGATAGCTATTCTCAAGGCTAACTCTACAGAGGGCGTATACTTAGAAGTTTCAATTGCATGTATCGTTTGCCTTGAAACACCACATAGTCGAGCAAACTCTGACTGATTAATGTCGCTCTTTACGCGAAGATCTTTTAAGTTAGTTTTAACGCTCACAGTGTAAAGTATACTTTACATCTAAAATAATGGCCATAGAAGATTTTCAAGTGATATAAACACGTTATGAATATTACAAAACTTTTTCATCCACTAACTCGACATGAATTCCTGGAACATTATTTGAAGGGGCAGCCAGTTGTCGCTCACAATATAGAGGGATTAGAGAAGCTTGCTGCTCACCCTATGCTCAAGTCAATTAACAGCTTGATAGAGTCATGGCCAACCACTGTTAATGCCTATCAAGATGGCACAGCAGATGAAGTTAACTCCATTGCGATTCCGGCAAAGGAAGCACTCTTACTCTTTAATGAAAAAAGGTGCGGACTCTTTTTTGATGATCCTAATCGCTTCGATCCGTTCATTGAAGAGCTTTTGCAAGAACTGCGAATCGATCTTGGCTTATCAAACCTTACCTACTCCAGAAGTCTGATTTATGCCATTGCTAAAGGTAAAGGGACCGCGACACATTTTGATCAAAACATTAACTTTGTTTTGCAAATGACTGGTACCAAAAAATGGTGGATTGCCCCGAATAAAAGTGTAATCAATCCACTTGTCAGGCATACGCTTGGACACCCAGTTGACCCAGAGCTGGAGAGCTACTCACACAGCTTCCCAGAATCGATGCCTGAAGATGCAACAGAGTATACGCTGAAGCCGGGTTCTGTTTTATTTTTACCGCGTGGATGTTGGCATAAGACAGAAGCTCTAGCAGATGCGCTATCACTAAATTTCACTTATTCGGCACCTAGTTGGCTCGATTTAGTAAGTGCTGCAATTAGAAGTAGACTAGTTCATTCTGAAGCCTGGCGTGAGACTGCAGACTTTGTAAATGATCCGGAGCTTAGTCCTCATGCAATCAACAAGTTCGATCAATTACTCAATGAGTTTGCAAAAGACGCAGCAACTTGGAAAGCATCAGACATTTTAGCTGCAACAGAACAGAGTTCATCAGCTGTCGGAGAATAGTCCGCGCCGTTTTATGAATCGGACAAAATTTCAAGTTGAGAGCAAACCGACATGGTAACTGCTTGAACAGTCATCTGCGGTGTAAGCTCTAATATGAAACGGTAATAGTGCCAAGTCGAAGCACTAAGTAAAAAGCGAATATTGGCGGCCACCATCTTTTTGACACTTTTGCTTCGTCCTGGATAAGAACGATTAATCAACTTTTCAATTTCACGCCAACGTTGCACTGCCATTGTTTTACGAATACGATCGATAATTTCAGGCTGTAGTGCCGAAAGTGTTAAGTCCAGATCTCTTTCAAAACTAGCAAAAAGTGAAGCTGGGTAATCGAGAAGTAAATCGATACAAACAGGTGTAGGTGGAGAATCAAGTAGTCGAACAATCACTTCAGACAAGCAATCTATTAATCCTTGTCGATTATCGAAATTTCGAAAAACCGTCCGTTCTGATATACCGCTTAGCTCGCCAATATCTCGCATCGACATTGTGGAAAGCTGATGCTCACCAAGTTTTTCAACTAAGTTAAAGATGATCATCTTTTGAGTTCGGCTATAATCGAACTCATTGATAATTGACATAGGCTCAGACATAATGTCATACCCTATGCCAATATTGATAAAACTTCAAGGAGCCTAACTTGAAAAGTCCAGTCGTACTTTTAGCAAGAGAGCAAAAGCCACTGAATGTACTAGGAACAAAGGTTTCATTTTTATGTGAGGCTGAACAAACAGACAATAAGTGGTCGATAATGAGCATTGATGTGCCATTCGAAAAAGGCCCACCTCCTCACCATCACCCTTGGGACGAAGCTTACTATATTGTCAGTGGTAAAATACGCTTCATACTGGAGGATAAAGTTCATTTTGTCTCAGCTGGCGACTTTATCTATGCGCCTGCAAACTCTGTTCATGCTTTTTTTGGCGCCTCAGCAGGAATTTCTAAAGTTTTAGTCTTCGACTCCCCTTCTACAGCAGGAGGATTCTTTAAGGACTGTCACAAGCAAATTAAAAAGCTACCAAGCGATCTAGAGAAGATGCCAAAGATTGCTGAGAAGTACGGTTTAAATTTTCTAAAGCCTGAGTAGTTAAAGCTCGCCTGGAAAATTTTGAGTATTTTTTTTCTTCATAAAAGAATAGGTAATTAGTCCGCCTAAAACAGAACCTATGAAAGTAAATACGCCCACAACACTCAAGAGATGAGCTTCTAATATATTAAAGAAAAGAAACCTGATATCAATCCGCAGATCGTTTTGTGCGAAAAAAACAACAAGGGAACTCAGTAAAACCAGGGCTAAAATTAGCTTTATTTTAATTGATGTACTCATTAGTCATCCAAAAGTTTTATATGAATCGCAATTGGACCCTTTGGTCCTTCACTAGCTTCAAATTCAACACGCTCTTTATCATATACATTTTGCCCACCCAGAGCACTGGCATGAAAAAACAAATCTTTCATATCAACATCTGGTTTAATAAAGCCGTAACCCTTTTCTTCACTAAAAAACTTCACTGTTCCAACTAAGCGGTCTCCCATCTGCGGAGGCTTTATGATTTCTTCGCCCCAAACGATTTCAAAAACCTCTTGGACCTTATCACCTTTGTGGATTCGCTCTAGCTTTGCAATCACGGCAACTTCGCTTTTCGCTTCAACGATGAGGTTTTCGCGCTTACGTTTTTTGGTTTTTACTGTGTCATATTTTACAAGGTCTACTTTATACTGAGGCATAGGTCTCACCCATTCGTTAGATTTTAAGGGGTTATATCTTGAAAAGCAGCCCCTGCCTATCATTGAGTTTGTTTAATCTAACTCAAATTGCTATATTTTGCTCAATATATGAAGACTTTAATCGTACTACTGGCCTGTCTTTTTAGCGCTAGCTCATCTTTAGCCGCGGGCCGTTTCACGCACTGGTTAAGTCAGTACAATCCAACTCCATCTCTACAAGCTCGTGATATTTTCGTCTACCTTCCAGACGGCCATGAAAAAAACAAAGTCGCTCTACCTGTCATTTATATGCATGATGGTCAAAATTTATTTGATCCAACCAGGGCCTATATGGGGCAAACATGGGAAGTTGAAAAGACCCTGAACCGGTTAATCGCAAATAAAGTCATCCCACCTGTCATTGTTGTGGCGATCGATAATACGAGCGAAAGGTTAAGCGAATATACTCCTACTATAGATCGACAGTATGGAGGTGGGCATGCAGACAGTTATCTACAAATGATAACCCAGCATCTCATTCCAAAAGTTGAAGCCACATTTATCACTAACGGTATGAGAGCTTTAATAGGCTCCTCGCTTGGCGGTCTGGTTTCGCTATATGCTATTCATAAATATCCAACTATGTTTTCTAAAGTCGCAGCTCTCTCCCCTTCACTATGGTGGGACGATAAGGAAATTTTAAATATTTTAACTAATTCCAAGTTCTTTCCAGATCGATTATGGATTGATGGTGGCAGCCTGGAAGAAAACCTTCCCGTCCACATGAAGGAACTCGAGCAGCTTTTACAAAAAAAACTTCCTAAAGAGCGATATAAAATCGTGATTCAAACAGGTGGAACTCATTCAGAAAAGTTCTGGGCGATGCGTTTTCCCTATGTTCTCCATTATCTTCTTCGCGATTGATAGAAAACGCTATAAAGCATCAATACCGCAAAAATGGAGCAAACGATAAAGCCCAGTAGCGACTTGTCTGAAATATAGGATTGAATCTCTACTATTGCGGCAGGATCACTTGTCACTCGATCAATATAATCTAAAGACTTGGGTTTTAATTCTCCGTAGAAAAAATGAGCGCCATAGGCTAAGGCCATCGTAAAAACAACTGTGATCCAAAATGAGTATTTATACGTTTTTGCTAACTCTTTTGAGACTTCTGCCTCAGAATAGAAAATCTCTTTTTCCATCAATTCTGTATCATCTAAGACGTCAACTTTTAAAAGACTGTCCGTGATGGCATCCAAAAGATTTTTCCGTTTGAGTTGTTGATATCCAAAGAAAATAAGGCCAAAGGATAAGACAAGAACCCCCACTTTAAAGTTTGAGGATTCTTCATTGTACAAGTAAACACCCGAGAGAATACAACCGAGGACAAAGAAAATAAGTGGGAACAACCATAGAAGCTTGCTGTTCATACGAACGTACTCAGCTCCCTTATGCAAGGATATCAGTTTAACTCGTTGGCCAATCTTATGAGAGATGGCACTTGATCCAAATGAAGATGCGAACTTCACGGTCTGACCATTAAAAAGGTACTCTACAATTGGCCTATAGAAGACTTGTTTTGCTCTAGTATTATTCGTACTACTCTGTCTCGATAAATACTTTTCAATTCCAATGACTTTGCCATTTAATACTTTACCATTTCGAAAAAAATGAAGATTTATTAATAGAAAAATTCCACCAAAAATGACAAAGACTGTTCCTACGACATACATAATAATCATGAAGCTAGACTCCTAGGTTTTTGCCTTCAAAGTCCATGGAACTATGACGCTCTTTAACTTGCTCACTTTCTTCGCCCCACGCTTTATTCACCATACGTCCACGTTTAACAGCGGGTCGATCCAATAACCGATCAGACCAGCGAATAAGATTCTTGTACTCATGCACTGACAAAAATTCCGCTGCTTCGTAGAGTTTGCCTTTAGTCAGCATACCGTACCAAGGAAAAATCGCCATATCAGCAATCGTATATTCATGGCCGACCATATATTCATTAATTGCTAAGTGTTGATCGAGAACATCAAGCTGTCTTTTCGTTTCCATTGCAAATCGATCGATGGGGTACTCAAATTTCTCTGGTGCGTAGGCATAGAAATGACCAAAACCACCACCAAGATAAGGAGCACTTCCAACTTGCCAAAAAAGCCAACTCATCATTTCGGCTCTTTTATCGATTGAAGTTGGAATAAATTTATTAAATTTCTCTGCAAGATGAAGAAGGATCGCTCCAGATTCAAAAACTGATATAGGTTTTTCGCTACTTTTATCCACCAATGCCGGAATTTTTGAATTAGGATTAATTTCGACAAAGCCGCTTGAGAATTGATCGCCCTCTCCAATATTGATAAGAAAGGCGTCGTATTCCGCCTCTTTAATTCCAAGTTCGAGCAACTCTTCAAACATGATGGTGACCTTAACTCCATTTGGCGTACCCAGTGAGTACAACTGAAAAGGATGCTCGCCTACTGGTAGTTCTTTTTGGGTACGAGCTCCCGCCGTCGGTCGATTAATCCCGGCGAACTTGCCGCCATTTTCTGCGTTATGTGTCCAAACCTTCGGTGGTGTATAGCTCATCTCATTTCCTTTAAAGGTACGTGGTACTTTTGTAGAAAGCGCGTCATCGACCTTAGTAATAATAGCTACCTACACACTAACATTTCATTGAACTAATTGCACTCAGAGGGCAGGAGGATTATATGCCTAGAAAATCACTTATACGTAGTGATCAATTTCCTTACCATATTACGAGTCGCTCAAATAATCGCGAATGGTTTTACATTCCAATTGATGATGTGTGGCGCTACTCGCTTGAGCTTCTTGAGGAGGGGCGAAGAAGCTTTTCAGTTCAAATAGAAGCTTTTGTTTTGATGGATAATCACTATCATCTTTGTCTTTTTACGCCTCAGGCTAATATTGACCAGTTTATGCGGTTTTTTAACAAAGGCCTTGGCTCAAAAATCTCTAAACAATCTGGTCGCATCAATAGAACTTTCGGTGCACCTTACAAGTGGACTCTCATCACGAGTGATAGATATTTCTCAAATGTTATTCGCTATGTTTATCAAAACCCATTACGTGCAGGACTTTGCAAGAAATGCGAAGAATATCCATTCAGTGACCTTAAGCAACACTCTCGTGACAATGCTTTTCTAGACTATATTAATACGGTTCAATGTAAGTTTGATATTGATAAAACACGCAAAAAATTAAAAAAATACGAGATCTAACGCGTATTCTGCAAAAGTATCACGTACCTATTAAGCTTTGAGCGTAGAGGCCTAGTCCCTGAACAACGGACTGGAAGGCATCGTTGCGGATGATCTTCTCCTCGCCAAAAAGGGAGACGAGCTTTTTTTGCACCAGTGGCATCTGTCCAGTTCCCCCAGTAATTCGCACTTCATCTATATCTTTATGACTTAATTCAGATTGTGCGAAAACCTTCTCCAAACTCTCAAAGATATTTTCTAGCTCAGGCTCGATCGCATTTTCAAATTCACTGCGGTGAATAGGCTGGTCGATATCGATACTTGAGTTTTTAAATTGATAAAAAGTAGAACTTTTTTCACCCAATTCAATCTTACTTTTTTCAATTTGAGCGTATACCGGATAACCAAGCTGCTCTTCAATAAGAGCAAAAAGTTGATTAAAGTACCGCTGATCTTCATCACCAACTGACCACAACTCTAGTTCTTTGAGTTGTTCCCAGGTATCGCGCTCTTTCAAGAATGCAATATGGGCCGGGTTGCACAATTTAGTTAAAAGTATTTTAGGAAATCTTAGAACATTACTTCCCATCGGTGCTTTATACGTTATGTTTTTTCCAAAATGTGCTGAGATAAAGTCACGCATTACTCGCCCGTCAATTGCATCCCCGGCCACGAAAACACCGGAGAGACCTAAAACGTTTTCCTTAGTAAATCTTTCTGTTCCTGTTTTAAGAAGTGTAAAGTCCGAGGTGCCACCACCGAAATCGCAAACTAAAACATTCTTGCTTAAACCATCAGCTTCTACGTTGAGACCGGCAGCAATAGGTTCAGGACAAAATTCAATACGCTTAAAGCCAACAAGTTCTGCCGCACGTCTCATTCTGTCTTCAGCCAGTTGATCATTTTTAAGATCAAGTGAATACAAGGCTGGTCGACCAAGTACGACGTTCTCAACATTCTTACCGACTTGCTGATCAGCCTTTGTTTTCATGTCCCGTAAAATTGTGGCAATTAAGTCTTCAATCTTCATCCGCTCACCGAAAACCTCTGTACCCTTAAAGCCTGGCTCCGGTAAGAATTTTTTAAGTGATCTAAAAAATCGCCCATCTCCGGCCGAGTCTTGGTATTTATCGATAGCCTCAGACCCAAAATAGAACTTATTTTTTTCGGGTGTAAATATAAGTGAGCGCAAAATTGGTCCATTCTTGTCGAGATTGATCAGCCTTGGCGCCTGCCCATCTTCAATATACGAAAGTAGTGAGTTCGATGTACCAAAATCGATGGCATACCACATAAAAACCTCAGACTATTATTCTTCAGTGAGTCAAGTCTTAGCAAAGCGCTTTGCTAGACAATAATGATGCACATTTTTCATAAGTATCACGTACTTTTCGAAGATGGTAAAATCGCGGCAACAATAGGAGTTCATATGACTAAAGAACACGGTGCACGAGTTTCAAAAGGCGCACAATCCAATAAAGATTGGTGGCCAAATCAACTTAATCTAAAAGTACTACATCAACATTCATCCAAATCAAACCCACTTGGAGAAAAGTTCGATTACGCAAAAGAGTTTAAAAAGTTAGATTTTACAGCATTAAAAAAAGATCTCAAAAAGCTGATGACGACCTCACAAGATTGGTGGCCGGCCGACTGGGGTCATTACGGCGGATTATTTATTCGTATGACCTGGCATAGTGCTGGCACCTACAGAACATTTGATGGTCGCGGCGGCGGCGGTACAGGCAACCAACGGTTTGCTCCGCTTAATAGCTGGCCCGACAACGTCAATCTAGACAAAGCTCGTAGACTGCTTTGGCCGATCAAGAAAAAGTACGGCAATAAGATTTCCTGGGCAGATCTTATGATCTTGGCCGGTAACGTTGCACTCGAATCTATGGGTTTTAAAACTTATGGATTTGCTGGCGGACGCGCCGACATTTGGGAACCAGAGGAAGATATTTATTGGGGTGCTGAAAAAGAATGGCTTCAAGATGCTCGTTATAGTGGAGATCGCGATCTTGAGAATCCACTCGCGGCAGTACAGATGGGATTAATTTACGTCAATCCAGAGGGACCTAATGGAAAGCCAGATCCAGTCGCCTCAGGAAAAGATGTGCGCGAGACTTTCGCTCGCATGGCCATGAACGACGAAGAGACCGTTGCTCTTGTGGCAGGTGGACATACCTTTGGTAAAGCTCACGGCGCAGGTAAACCTGAGTTGGTTGGACCAGAACCAGAAGCTGCGCCTGTCGAACAAATGGGCTTTGGCTGGAGAAATAAGCACGGTACTGGCAAGGCCGGGGACACTACCAGTAGTGGTATTGAAGGTGCATGGAAACCAAATCCAACCAAATGGGATAGCGGTTACCTCAAAGTATTATTTAAGTACGAATGGGAACTCGTAAAAAGTCCAGCTGGTGCTCATCAATGGTATGCCAAAGATGTAGAGCCTGAAGATATGATTGTTGATGCCCACGATCCAAAAAAGAAAACTAGGCCCATGATGACAACGGCAGATCTCTCTCTTCGCTATGACAAAGGCTTCGAACCTATTGCAAGAAAGTTCTTAGAAGATCCAAAAGCATTTCAGCAAGCTTTTGCTAAAGCGTGGTTTAAGCTCACACACAGAGACATGGGACCTAAAGCGCGTTTTCTTGGGCCAGAAGTTCCCAAGGAAGATTTGATTTGGATGGATCCAATTCCAAAAGCTAAAGGTCCAGCACTTAATGACAAAGAGATTAGCGCTCTAAAAAAACAAATTGCTAAGCTTGGTGTAGCTAGCAATGAGTTAATTTCGACAGCATGGGCTTCAGCTTCAACATTTAGAGGCTCCGATATGCGCGGTGGCGCGAATGGAGCTCGAGTTCGCCTTGAACCACAAGTTAACTTTGAAGTTAATCAGCCAAAGCAACTGAAGAAAGTTCTAGCAAAGCTTGAAACACTTCAAGAAAAATACAATGCCAAGGCAAAAAAGAAAGTCAGTTTGGCAGATTTAATTGTTCTAGCCGGTAATTTTGGAATTGAAGAAGCAATCAAAAAAGCTAGTGTTAAAACAAAAGTCCCCTTCTCCCCTGGAAGAATGGATGCGAGTGCAGAGCAAACTGATATTGAAGCTTTTGAAGTTTTAAATCCTTTTGGCGATGCTTTTAGAAACTACACCCGCCCAGGACTTGAAAAACATGGACCAGAGCTGATGATTGATAAGGCTCAACTTTTGGGACTAACAGCTCCTGAGATGACCGTACTTTTAGGAGGCCTTCGCGTTCTTGGCGTTAACTTTAACAAGTCAAAACACGGTGTTTTCAGCAAAAAAGTTGGAACTCTGAGTAATGACTTCTTTGTTAACGTGCTCGACATGAACACTGAGTGGAAAAAGTCGTCTCAAGAGGGTGTCTACGAAGGCTTCGATAGGAAGAGTGGAAAAGCGAAATGGACGGCAACAGCAGTCGACCTGACTTTTGGCTCGAACTCAGAGCTTCGCTCTCTTTGTGAGGTTTATGCTCAAGATGACAATAAAGAGAAGTTTGTTCAGGACTTTGTTGCGGCTTGGACAAAAGTGATGAATGCTGATCGTTTTTAAGAAAGATTTGGATCCCAGTATAGTTCAATATGATAACCATCTGGGTCCACGCAAACGAATGAAACAAAGCCCCCTTTATCGGAGGGGGCTTCTACAAAGTTGGAGCTAAATACACGTTGACCTTTTGTATAGAAGTCCATCAGTTCAGACTTAGTCTTGAATGAAAAGCCGTAGTGAATATGGTTAGGTAATTGCTCAACCTCATCAACCAGGCTGAGAGCGAGATCAAAACCTTCATTATTCTTTAAAAATACCAAGCTTGGCCCAAAGCGAGCTTTTTCATAAAAATCAAAAGCCTTGGTATAAAAGTTCATACTCTTTTCAAGATCTTTAACTGCTAGGTGTAAGTGATTTAAATCCATTACTTCCCTCTATATTGAGCAGCGATCGAACTTAAATGAGCGGTTGGGCTGACAACGTGGATCAGGACTATCATTCATAATTGAAAATCCACAGCCGACAGTTTTAAATTTAAACTTTGCAGTCTGCTTTTTCCTATTAAGTTCAAATTGAATATTCTTATAACCGATAATTCCAAGTCCGAAGGTCTTGTCCTTAAGAACAATTTTTTGACTATTGGAAGTTCTTACCTGCTTACCGCTAAATGAAACATTATACTGCCCGACAATACTAAGATCCTCGACCTGTACTTTATAGTTTCCAGAGTTCACATATTCCGCCAAACAAGCCACGGCGCCAGTGTTTGAATCTTCGCACACAGCAATAGTCTTGGTGTATTCGGTGTTTTGCTCAACAAAAGGACAGTTTAAAGCGAAGGCACTTGTGCTGAATAACAAGAGCGTGAAAAAGAATTTCATAATGTATCTCCTAACAGGTTACCTTCGTGAATCTACTTGCTAGGTACAATTGATGAAGGGAGAAGACATTTTTACAGGGTTTCAACTTCTTGATTTTACGTATTGAGTAAGACATAATTTTGTCAAAGAGGTGTCTATGTCTAAAAAATCGATCCTAATTGCTTTTGCCATTATCCCATCTTCTATTTTCGCTTTGGAAGTGAAAGACGTTACCCTCTACGGGAAAGTTGCTTTAGTCTCCTCAGCTAATTTCGAAAATGTTTCCAGGGCATCGGTGATAACTCTTCACGACTGGGTCTAAAATATGAGCGCGCCGATATTCTCGATGAGTGGAAAGTGGGTCTTCGCGCTGAGTGGTCAATTAGCACTAATAGAAATAACAGCGGTTTTGGCTCTGCCAACTTCGACGGAAAACAATACGACGTGGTTTCAAATGATGGACCTTTTGGGAATCGCCTAGGTTATTTGTGGATCGAAAAAGATAATTTCTATTTGGCGGCCGGAAAAATGTGGTCAGCCTTTTATGATGTACCAGAGTTTACCGATCTTTTCCACACCGATGGCGCCCGTGCAACTTCCGTTTACACCCGTACAGGCGAAACAGATGGTACTTACCGCGCCTCAGAAGTGATTCAGGCTCGTTACAAATACAATGACTTCCATTTTGCGCTTCAAACAAAACTCACTGGCAAAGAAAGCATCGAATATGACTTTGACAGTGATGGAACGGCCGACTCCAGCCTTGTTTACAAGCAAGTCCAAGCGGCATCAATCCGCTATATGACAGAGCAACTTACTCTTGGAGTTTCTGCCATTAATCTTATGTTCGATAATAATGGAAACAGTGAGTCTCAGCTTTCAGTTTCTTATGGTTTTAAATACAGTTTCATGGATTTTTTCTTAAATGGTGTTTATACAAGAGCTAAAGATCTAGAATTAAATGAAGTGAACAATCAATTCGTTCACTCTGATGGAACAGAAGCAATTCTAGGCTACAAGATTGACTCTAATACGACTGCCATGATTGGTTTTAATCATCAGTCGCGCTCAGAGAGTCGCTTTTTTGATCTGAACTATTATTATGCTTCCATCTCTAAGGCGATCAAGAGCCTAGATATCGCCGCTGAATATATTCATGGCGATAGTACGAACTTTAACGGCTCGGATAACAAAGAGAAGCTACTAAAACTCGCAGCGACACTTAATTTTTAGAAAGACGAACCTGGCTGCTTTAAAAATTCAATTTCTTCTTGGGTTGATGTCCGACCCAAGATCTTATTTCGGTGAGGATAGCGCCCAAACCGCTCAATGATTTCTTTATGCTTTAATTCAAACTTGAGATTATTTTCAAGGCCAGGTTCAGAAAAGAGCCTAACTGCTTCATCATGTACGCTCAGTGACTCGCTATGCATATAGGGCATATAGAGAAAGGCTTTCTTGGTTGGAGCCAGAGTCTTCGCCTCGACTTTACTACTAGCTTCCTGAGCTAAGATTAAGGCCAGTGCATCGAACCTAAAGGCCATGGCATCATTTCGAAATATATTTCGCGAGAATTGATCAAGAACAATAATCTCAGCTAAGCGCCCTTCTATGGAGCCTCTCCAGTGATAGAGCTCTCCCTTGGTTGCCTGGAGATAAGTATTCAAGAATAAATCAGATATTTTTTGATCTAAAGCTTCATCTTTTTTATACCAATCGCTCGGTGAAAGCTGTGAGAACCAAAAGTCTAGTACGGTCTGCTTCATCTTAACGACGCGAGTTTAGCTTCGATAGAAGACGCAATATTTCGAGATAGAGCCAGACCAGTGTAACCATGAGGCCAAACGCTGCAAACCATTCCATATATTTTGGTGCTGATCGTGTAGCAGATGCCCGCTCAATAAAGTCGAAGTCTAGTAATAAATTAAATGAGGCGATACCGACAACGAGTAGGCTAAAGCCGATACCAATCATTCCTGCACCGTGAATCATAGGAATACTTGAGCCAAAGAAACTCATCACAAAACCAACCATATAGACTAAGAAAATCGCGCCGGTTGCGGCAAAGATTCCTTTCTTAAGCTTGTCTGTAACTTTAATGATTCCACTGGAATATAAATAGAGCATCATGGCCATGACTGCAAAAGTCAGCATGATCGCGTTTAGAACAATTCCTGGATATTGAGCTTGGTAGGCGAAAGAAATACCACCCAGCGCAACACCTTCACAGATAGCATAAAGAGGTGCTGTGATCGTGGCCCACTCTTTTTTGAAAATTGTAATGAGAGCAAAAACTAATCCGCCAATAAAGCCGATCATCGCAAAGCCCATTCCACCTTCAGACCAAGTGAAACTTGCGGCACTAATACAAAGAGCTAGTAATATCGCCGTCTTCATATAGGCACCACTGGCGGTCATAACTTCTTGACCAGGGCCGACTCGAGTCGCTTGGAACATTTTATCGTTAAGTGTTGGGTTGCCTGATCTCATGATGGTCCTTTCCTTTAAGTACTTGAATAGCTTAATGGTAGAGCAAAATCATCCAACAGCCATGACGCGCTCAAAAGGCACTCTAAGTCATTAAAAAGTGGAAAAGCAAAGACTGATCCTACCCGAATTGGTAGTCAGCACTATTACGAGTATAATTTTATTTATGAATTTCAAGGCTTATTTCTTCTTTCTTTCCCTGTTCTTTACACAAAGCCTTTGGTCTCAAAGTTGTGATCCCTCTCAAGATCGCGATAATCGTTCTCCAACATTTTATAACGAGCAAACTCAGACAAATATCATGAGAGACCAAGGGGATTCAGGCTGGTGTTATGCCTTTTCCACAGCAGACCTGGTTACCGACTATCTTTATAAAAATAATCGGGAAGTACTCAGTCAAGCGAGTGAGCGAAATGATCAACTCATTTCTCCCTTAAGTTTACTACCGTCAATCGCTAATCTGGGTGCAAGTGATGCAGAAGCAGCTCTACCATTTAGCGACAGAACCGCTGGCGGTCAGGTCACACAAGCTATGATTGATATTGTAGCCTCAGTCAGTCCAAATGATCGCGTTTGTCTTGAAGATCAAGTTCGCTCATCCAACTTTAATCTCTCAGGTGAAGAAGTGAATGTTCTGACGATGTTAGACGAAATAGAACGTGGCCATAACGTACAAGCGACAAGTGAAGCCATTTGTCTTGAAGCCACAAGGTTAAGTCAAAGTATTTTGCCAAACCTCAATGCTAACGATATTGAAACTATTTTAGCCAGGATGAGTGCGAGTAATAAGCCCGCAAGAAGTTCAACTTATATATCAAACTTGATCCAAACAAGCTGCAAAAACCCTCTTCCAAGGCTTGAGCTTCCAGAAATTAAGCGTGTTCGCCGAAGCAATCTAGATGATAGTGACAATTCTCAAGAGTTTCTAAGTACGATCGATGATCTGCTTGCAGCAAACTCAATCGTGGCCCTAGAATATAATGGAATGCTTTTGGAATCTGAAGACAGTCTTGACTCTAAAGGATTCCCGATAGAAGCCCCCCACGTTAGCACCATCGTAGGTAGACGATGTCACCAGGGTCAATCCCAGTATCTTATTAGAAACTCCTTTGGTACTGACTGTAGCTTTTATCTCGAAAGCCTCGAATGTGACGAAGGCAATATTTGGGTCTCGCAGGAGTTACTACTTAGAATGTCTCGCAGAATTAGTTACCTATGAAATTGCTATTGTCTCTATTACTTATCTTTCCACTTATCGCTCTTGCTTCAGATTGTAATGAGTATAAATTTGACTTCTATGTCGAACAGGTCAAGCAAAGAAAAGAGCTCAGCCTTTGTCCTATAAATGTAAAAAATCAAAGAGACTTGGTATCACCTGCTTGTCTAAATTCGATGTGCAAGCAACTTAAGCCGCGCAAAATCACTCTCCCCAGCAAACGCAAAGGGGTTAAGGCCCATCCAAGTCTTGAGCTTTGTAAGTCCCTCAATGGACAGTATATTTCAGGCCAACTAAGCCGCATGCTCAAACAAGCTACAGTTGCTTTGTGTTTCTTCAATGATGGCAATGTAATTTCTTCTGGATACTTATATTCCAGCTGGAAGAAGCATATTCGACGTTAAACAGCCTCATAAGCACTATCTAATTTTAATATTGTCAACTATAAACCAATCTAAGTAAAAGAGAGCATCAAAACTCTGGAGACTCTATGAAAGTTCTTTTTGCTCTTATTTTACTTATGCCAACTTTTCTATCTGCAAAAGTAAACCAATTGTCCGGTTTAAATAAGCTTGTCCAAGTGTCACTTAATGACAAAATAATCGAATTCGTGGTCACACATAGTGATGATCGTAATGTGTACTATCGTAGTAATGATTACGAAGGATATGAAAACTTACTGCGTATTTCAGTAAGTTATAATAATAATTTTCACGTCGAAGTTTACGACAACGGCATATCTTACAAAGTCGAGGGGCTTGAAAATCTTAGCGAAGAGATCAGATACGATGCGCTCACACAAGAGATGGGCTCTCGAACTTATAGCATGGAAAAGAATGGTTTTGAGTACTACTTTATCAACAAGCTTCAAGGCCCTATTTCCAAGACGGAACTTAAGCTTTCGAATATCTTTGCTAAAACATATTTTGAGCGTATCGATTCAAAAGGAATGTATACTTCTGAACTCGAGTACCGTGCTTGTGACGGATGTGAACATGGCGATCAGTTCTTTATTAGCTCACCTTATGGGACAATCAATGTCGTTTATCAAGACTTTGGATCTTTTTATACTCCGACATGTGATGAAGAATTGAACCCTTGGTTGTCACAGTTAATCGAATTAAAAGTGCCATTCTCATACTATGGAACAATCGACGCTTCTTCACCTGATTATTGGGAAGGGACAAATGATCACTGGATGGCAGGAAAAGGGTTTCTCCTTGTTGGTAGCAAGAAAGAAAATCATCTTGTACGGTTTATGCAGTTAGTAGTTTTTAGAACGGCTGAGGCTTTCGGAGCTAATCCTCTGAGTGCCTATGATGACATTATTAAGAATGGTAAGTTTGTAGGTTTCACTGATGGAGCGCTAAGCTTTGAATATCGAGGGCTAACGGTTCAGTTTGTGCTTTAAAGTCTTTAGTCGTGAACGTAGACCTTAACCTTTGCCTCAGCACTATGACTGGGATCGTACGCTGAAATTTCATATGTCCCAGGCCTAAGGCTAAAGTCAAAAGACTTCATTGATCCAACGGGTCTTCCATTTACAGACCAGTTAACTTGATTAAGTGAACTTGTATCAAATTTAAGGACTTGTTTTTCTTTTGGTATTCGTGGATCAATCGCCAGGTGTAGATAACTTGCGTTGGGAATCATTTCAAAGACATCATTAACAGAATCAACAGAATCCTGTCTATCTTCACCGACAACGAACAATTCATCGGTTAATTCACAACCATTCACTTTAGGAGCACACCATTGATCACGGTATAATCGTTTTGAAAGTGAAAACACTCCAGGGCCATCATCTAAGCTTAAACTCTCGATCATCGTACGTACGACAGGTAAAGCTGCAAAAGAGCCTGTTACTTCATCCATTGCCTTAGACTCTAAGTCTCCAAACCAGGTACCAATCAAATACTTTCTATTAATGGCAAATGCCCAAGCATCTCTATAATCTGTACTTGTTCCAGTTTTAACAGCGACTTGATGACTAAAGCGATAGTCTCCAAACTCTTTAACTCTTGCCTTTGGATCCGAAAGGATATCCAAGATCATATCGGCAACCTCTGTATCGAAAAGCTTCCATTTCGTTTGACTACGAGGGGCTAACGCTGAGTCGATTTTCAAACCTATACACTGTCCGCGATTTGCGAGACAAGTATAGATCTGCATCATCTCGAAGAGGCTAATCTCAGCATTGCCTAGGGCCAATCCTTCTCCATAATAGCTAGCTGGCTTTGGTAGTGTAACCCCTGCTTTAGTCAAAAGCTCAAATAATACGTCTTCGCCTAATGCTCGAACTGTTCTAATGGCCGGTACGTTTAGAGAGTTTGCCAAAGCTTCTCGAGTAGATAGTTCTCCATAGTAGTTATGGCTATAGTTTTTAACTTCATGTATTCCACCAGCGATGACCGATGATACCGGCGAATCATCAATCATATGATGAGGACGTCCGCCTTGCATAAAATAGGCAGCATAGAGAAATGGTTTCAATGTACTACCAGGCTGGCGAGGGATTAAACTCGTATTATAGCCAAAGCTATTAAACTCGCCATTCTCACTTACCATCGCCAAGATTTCTCCTGTTGTATGATCAACAACCATGGCCGCACCATGAGATGCGCCCTTGCGCTTAAGAGAGGTGATTCTTTGACGAACGATTGCAGACAACTCAGCCTGTATTGATGAATCAAGGGTAGACCTAACTTTTCCATTCAAGATCTTCGATTGAGAACGAATAAAATCAACAATCGAATTGATAGGCACTTCAGGCATATCAATATCTTGAATAGTACTTATAGATAAGTCTGAGTATTCAAAGCTTAATTTTGAAGCTAGTAGCTTTGCTCGCCCATTAACGAGATCATTTTTTCTCAAATCAAATCGACTTGGTGCTCGCAGCATAACAATCAAGGCGAGCATTTCACTTTTATTTAAAGTTTCAATGTCTCTACCAAAATAAAGATTTGCTGCTTGAGTGAAACCTCGTCTATTCGAACTAAATGGAACTTGATTGATATAAAACTCAAGAATCTCATCTTTAGTGTATCTACTCTCAAGTATAAGCGACAACCAGGATTGTACCCAGCGGTTCCAAACAGACTTTGGTGAGTCTATAAGAATTCTTACGACTTGCTCAGACAAAGTCGTTCCACCTTGAGAGAAGCTTAAGCTTTTAAGGTTATAGATAATGGCCCTAGCTTTGGCTAAGACGTCTACACCGTAATGGGAGTGAAAGCGCTTGTCCTCGGAGACTATAAGAGCTTGTATCAGAAATGGGCTAAATGAACCAAGAGGCTTCGGAAAAGGATTCCAATGATCTATATACGACAATGATAGTTTTTTATTATCTCTATCCAATATAGTCGTGGCTCTATTAGTAGAAAGATAGTCACCAAGTTCAATGTGATCTTTATTGTTATAAATATCGATACACGTGAAAATCACTAGGTAAATCGGAATAACAATACTGAAAATCTTTATGCTATTCTTCAATTTTAAATCTCATTTCAGTGAGAGAGCCGAAGGTCTCTGGATTATACATTTCTTTTGCAACAACTGGCATTGAAGTAAATTCACCGGTAGCAATCACTTGCATACGATAATTCACATGATAGCTCCCGGGGTGTAATAGCTCGCTATAAAAAACAGCGCGATCATGTCTTAACTCTTTATGGTAAAAGGAATAGCGACTATCGCCATAATAGTACCAATCTGAATCCTTCCAGTATGCATTTACAAGAGCAGTAATGCGTCCTGAGTCCTCATTATCCACTTGACTCGTCGTCGCCAAATCTGAGTTTAATGGCTCAAGGCCACCCGCAATAGGATCATCAAGAACGACGTAGTGCCTAACAGTTGGGATATGGACCAAGATGTCTACATTTAACAACTCGCCTCTTTTTAGAACCGTGCCATTTTTAACTTCAACCCATTTATTATCTCGTTTCACCGAAACAACTTTTTTGACACTAATGCCATTATTAAACTCTCGATCCGACTCTTTTAAGGAAAAGCGAACCAACGTTTTAACATAAGCCGTCCCTGGACCCTTCTTTTCAAGAGTAACTACTTTCTTTTTACCGACATCAGTTGGTTTCAGACTATAAGACATTTTTTTCCCAGATAGCGAATAATCCTTAAATTCGTCTGAGCCTATCAAAGTATTATCAATCTTAACCGTAAGTTTCAGATCAGGCTTCTCTCTTTCAAAGCTCTCAGCATACTCGATTAATGAATTCATACAAAAAACAGCATTTTGTGTTGAGTCCCAAAACAACTTATTAGTTTGCATATCTTTCACAACAGACGTAACTAGCTTTGCAGGTAAATCAGCGACAAGGTCAATATTATCGTTCTTTTTATGGGCGCGTGTTGTAGCGGTTAAAGCTGCACACTGAGTTCGTCTATTAGAATAGTGAATCATTCCCCAATTGTTTTGGGCGTTCTCGTTGAATCTTACACTTCCTGCGTCAACCACTAAATTGCCCAGCACATTCTCTAAAGCTAACTTTGAATTCGAGTTACTCGTTAAAACTGTAGCGAGATAATAATTAAGCTTACCAAACATATTTGTATCGCCTAGATGCTGGGAAAATCGATCGATCTCGTCTTTATTAGCTTTTCCAAGTTGAGAGAGTCCTGCCAAAAAGACCGCCCTCGTAACATTTTTAAGTGATTTATCGTAACCATCTTCGTAAAGATCTGTTTTCAGCATTCTGTTGGCGTAAGTGATGAGACTGTCTTTAACACTAGAGTCTATAGTGTAACCATACTGCTCGAGCCAACCGATACTCAAGAGTGTGTAGGCAGATAAATAAGCTGAGCTATATTTACCATAATAGGACATTCCGCCGTCCGGCATTTGAAAGTCTTTCATCTGTGCCAAAGTTTTTTTAATAAGTGACGGTGCATCTTCCCACTTAACTTTACCGTCAAAGTATTTTTCTAATTTAATATACTGTGCAGCTCCGATCATTTTTGAGAGTTTTTGCTCCCAGCAGCTATAAGGGTAATTAAGTAAGTATCTAAGTCCATCATCAAGCAAGCCGATTTTTGTTGTCGAGCCAACAAACTCGATTCCTCCGACATCGGGATAAATATCTTTAGGAAACTCTACGTCTACATTTCTTGGAGACTCTTCCGTTAATGTGAAATAGTGAGCGGCCCAGTAACCGGGTCTACGTTTAATAACAGGGATTTGCTTTACGAACGTATCTGTATGAAGTTGATCACCAGCTTTAACAATAAAAGATATATAATTATTATCTTCCCCGGGCTTCTCGATAATTTTACCTACACCGAGATTGACTTCAGCATACTTACGCTCACCAGGCTTCATGTCCAAGACGACTGTCTTCTCGGTTTCACCTGTTGCAAGTCCCGCTGCTGCAACCGTAACGGTGATTTTCCTCGCTTTCGTCTCCCTGTTATACACACTAAAACGCGCTTTAAACTTATCTGTTTCGACTAGAAAGTTCGGCAAAGCAGCGCGAAGTTCTGTGGGCAACTGCGTAACGAATTTTTCACTACTCAAACCAAGTCGGTCTCTTTTATCTGCCGACATGACTATGACTTTCCAACCAGTTAAGTTTTCCGGCAGCTTAAACTTGAGCTCGCCTTTTCCTTTATTTAGAACAACAGACGGATTCCAGTAGGCTAAAAAGTCAAAGTTCCCTCTTACTTCGGCTCCACCACCGCCACCCTGATTAGCACCTTTTTTTTCAAATTTCTGCTTTCCTATTAGCATATTTATGAGGCTAAAGTTTCTTACATCTAAGCTATCTAGGTTACTTAAGCCTTCGTAGGCATCAAAATATTTATCTCCTGATTTAATCAAATCAAATACGGCCTCATCGAGAACCGCCACAGCCAGTTCTACGTCTTCAATCTTATCATTTAGTGCTTTCGCACTAAATTGAAGATGAACTTCCTCGTTTGGCTGATAGATTTTTTTATTTGAGACAATATCAACATGGATTCTTTTATAATCATCTTTTACTATGAATTTTTTATAAGTAGATCGACTCGTAGGTTTACCTAAATCGAGCGCACCAAAGCCAGATTTCTCCTTCACCCTTGCAGAGAACAGTTGAACTGAAAGATAAAAGCCTGGAATATAATCTGGCTTAACTTTGAGTTTAAAAACATGGGCCGAAGAGTTTACGTCTTCAACCCATTGATCAATAATCCCGTATCTCTCTACCGTAATTAATGCTTTTGACTTACCAAGCGGATTCTTAATCAAAACATCAATTTCTTGATCAACTTTTAAATCGAAACTGCTTACCTCTATCGATAAATCATCAGTGCCGTCGTCTCCCCACCATGCTTCAGAATTACCTGAGACGTAGAAGTTTGACTTCCAGTGTAGCCTGGTACCTTTAACACGGGATTCAAGTAGGTATTTTCCTGGTTTTTCCGCTTTAAATGAACATGTACTGACCTGATTTTTAGTTTTTTCAGCGCATTTATTTACTTCAATCCAGGATTGCTCATTACGAGTAACATATGCATTGCCGCTTCCCTTAACTTTTACACTATTTACTTGTTCATATTTGATAATGGTTTCAATTTCTAAGTCTTTAATGATTTCTGATTTGGGATCGATAACAAGAGACTCGAAATTTATATTATCTCCAACTTGGTAAATCCATTTATCAAGTACTCCTCCAAAAAATTTATCGTCACCAAAGTACTCTGCAGAAGTCATAGAGCTTACAAATTTCCCCCTATCATCCTTAACTGCAGACTCGATATATATCCTCCCATAGCTAGAGACTTCTTCAATATTGTACTCAAGTTCATATTCGCCAGTGTCTCCAAGTGCTTGAGTCGACTGGTGAATTGCTCCCCGCTCACTTGCTGTGTAAGTATGAGCGAAGCGATATTTTTTATATCGTTCATCCTTTGGTTGATAGTTTCGTGGAGTGAAGAAAATACTGATACGGGCATCTGTTCCTGTAAATGCGCCTCCAGAGTGCATTTTTGCACTCGCAGTCACTTTCATTTTGTCTCGATACTTATAGATTTTTTTATCAATATCGACACCGACTTTGAACTGTGCCGGAGTAAAGTCAGTAACAAGGACCTCCAGAGGAGTCATGACAATTTCATTGTTTCCGACAGTTTTTAGCCTAAATACATAGGTGCCTACTGCCGCATTATCTGAAATACTAAAGCTCCCCGACAAGGTTCCAAACTCATTAACTTTTCTATTACTCTGTGTATAAACGCGTCTTCCCGTTGGATCGATAACATCAATCGTATATGTAAAATCAGGAGGTAAAGCTAACCCCTTCAACTCTTCCATTCGCACATAAATCTTGTAATCTATTTTACTACCGGCCTTATAAACACCTTGTGGTGTCATTCCCCATGAAACTAAATGTCCATGTTTTGCTTTTATATAACTTGAAACATCTTCGTAGTACTTTCCATCTGAATAGCTATAGTGAATCGGCAATACTGCAAAATTCTTCCCCTTAGCAGCTGTGACAAAATTGCTATTGGCCAAAGTTTGATATGATGGATAATAACTACCAGTTGGAAACATCTCTGCGATGCCAGGTAATATCGCTAAACCGTTTTCATCTGTTCTTACTGCAGGGCCATAGGTTTTTGGCCCCCCCCATTTTGAAACATTCACATCAGCATCTTTAACTGCCTCACCTGTTTGTAAGTCTACAACCCATGCCAAAGAGTTGTAATGTCCGAGTTTGGTATAGATTTGATATGGACTCGAAATGATAGATTTACTTAGCTCGTTTTTATCGTAGTTATAGCCGTAGGGATCGTGCTCTTCTAAGATATTGTAGAGGATGATGCCACTTTGGCCATTCATCATTGAGCTAACTTTCATTGGTGCATAAAAGCTCACATCATCTGGAGTTGGATTCTCGACCTTATGTTTCAACTCATGTATCGCTCCGTCTACAAGCCAACGATTAAACTGAAGGTTAAACTCCTTCATATTGGTAACCAAAACGGGGACATCATTTTCTATATTACTTTCGATGACAGCGTTGCGATAAACGGATGATACTTTTGGACTACGCCTTCCAAAAGTCATTGTAAAACTATTTGGACCTGTTAGTTTTTCACCAAAAACATTTTCAATCTTAGACAAATCAAAAGTGTATGCGGTTTCAGACAGTAAAACTGTTGGAACAAAGAGTCGCTCAGTCTTATAGTTTTCTCCATAGCCTTTAAATTCACTGAAAGCGTCAACTTCCTTGTTTCCATTTGTAGGGTCTGGCGAAATAATAATGTCTTCATAGACCTTCCCTATGACGACCTTATTTGTCAGCATTATGAGCTTACTTAAGTTCGATTCGCATCTTTTTGGTCCTTCGTTCGCTTTTACAACTCCAAGCTCATTGGGCTGAAAAGTGCTGGCTTTTACTGTACTTTTATCAGCGTAATGGCAGCTAAATTCTTTAATTCTAAAAAACGGTGGTGTTTCGAAGCTTTTTTTAAAAGCATTGTCACCTTTTAACTCTCCTTCCTGACTTTTTATACCTTCAGAAAGCTCTACAGAGAAAGAGGCTTCTCGTTCCAAATCTTCAGATGCTTCGATGAACCAACTTGAACCCAACTCTTGTTCAGTAGAATATTTATGCTGATTATAGAACTTATACGGAACTTCTTTTCCCTGAACGATTTTTAAATGTTTTAGAACTTCTGCTTTTGATACAATAGCGTTGAAATAAAGAGAGATTTTCGGTCTGACAGGAGAATCCCAATAGTCAAGATGCATTAGGTTTACATCTTTCAGTTTAGGCCTCGTTGTTTCAAAAACGTATGTTTTATCAACTCCAAGTGATTCTCCATTGTTTGACTTTAAATCTTTCCCCACTTTAATTTTGTACTCAGTAGCCCTTATCAAGCTTGTCCTATAATCGAACTCGCAGGCTAAATTTCGCATATCAACCCAGCGCCAATCGCAATCTATCTCAGGTTCAATTTGAATTGGCAGTTTATCGAGATCTTTATTCATATCCCCTAGGGCCACCATATTTTTACTGAAAGTGATATTGATTTGTTTAGCGTTATCTGCTTCTACTCCTGAAGGTGTAACTCGAAGGACGTACAAGTCTTGGTCTGCTTGTACAATACAGGAAAGCATCATTAGAATGGTCAGCAACACTACGCGCATTTTTATACCTTGTTCTCAATGGAAGTTTAGAAAACTATAAGGTAAAAAGGTTTACATGAATATCATTATGCTTCTCACATTCAGTCTTTTTTTCAGTATGGCCAAAGCTACCGAGACTAAAGTTTGTGAGTATAGTGCTACAGTTTGGAATGTAGCTGCCCGAAAATCCGTTCGTACTATTAAAATTTTTAAACCGTATTCTTCTATTACAAAAAAAGAACGTGGCCCGTTCGGATGTACCCCATGTCTAGTTGATCAGGTGGATATTGAGCTTCCATTTGTGAAATCTTTTAAGGCGTGCAAGTTCATTGCTGAAAAAATCAAGTCTGCACTTTCAAATGCTCACTATGCAGGTTTTCCGATTTATGAGGTTGAAGGCTACAGAGCTTCGTACAGCAAGGGAAAACCTGACCAATTAAAGAATAGAACTGAACTTTCAAATCATGCTTTTGGAACCGCAATTGATGTAAATACAAATCATAATGGCCTTTACGACAAGTGCGTTCAATGGAGTAGTGATTGTAGACTGATAAAAGGTGGAAAAAGAGACTTGAGTAAGCAAGAAACAATAACTGAAAATAGTCCACTTTATTATGAAATGAAACGAATCGGTTTAAAGTGGGGTGGAGAAATTCAGGGATTACAGAAAGATTTTATGCATTTTTCTGAGACTGGTTATTAAGCTCCGAAGATCCCAATAGATAAAAGTATGTATTACAGTTAGCGCATGACGCGCTAACTGCAAAAGTATCACGTACTACTTAAGGGACTACCAGTTACTGCCGCTATAGCTTTCTCTTTTTTCTTGTGGCTTAGCTTCATTCACTTTTAGGTTACGGCCATCACACTCGTTACCATCTAGGTTTGTGATTGCTTCTCTAGCTTCCGAGGCTGATGACATTTCAACAAAGCCAAAGCCTTTACTACGACCGCTGTCTCTGTCAGTGATGATCTTACAAGAAGACACTGTACCGTATGTGGCGAATAGTCCTGAAAGGGCTGCTTCG
>TARA_R110000868_G_scaffold190862_2_pt1 | contig 41223 bp, 50 predicted proteins | sample TARA_R110000868 | Tara Oceans TARA_R110000868 (sample SAMEA4397489) | marine metagenome | biome: Polar Biome; feature: [SRF] surface water layer (ENVO:00010504); material: water (ENVO:00002006), including particulate matter (ENVO:01000060) such as... | depth 5 m | reverse complement strand
GGTTTTTGCGTTGAGGAGTATAGTTTTATACGCTTGAAGCTATTTAAAAATGTAAGCATGGACATAAATTATAAATTTATGACCTCTTAACATAGATGTTGCCGTTAAAATTTGTAAAATAAGAGTCCGATGACTCTAATGTATCGTGGTATTCGTAAGTTTTTATGTGATGTACTGGCTTTCTAACGCTATGGTTTTAGAGGGGGTATATTTTAAGTTCTTATCGGTAATTTTTTTATTATAATTTCATATAATATATCTTGATGATAAGGCGGGTTATTATAATTTATAACTACTAATTGGTGGGTATTATTAGTAATGACTAAAAAGACCTCTTTTTGTTGTTTTGGTAGTGGTAGAAAACAGTGCTCAATGTGGTGGCAGTTATCGTAAAGTTTAGCTCTTAAAAGTCTAGGGTGAGTGTGATTAATCGACTAAAGAGATGTACGCTTTAAAAAGTTGTATATTTTTCACTAGAAAACACTAGACACAGCGGCTTGAAAGGGGTACATTGCGGTTAATTTCTGGATTTATGCCAGAGGTGTGGCTTTTTAGTATTACACTAAAATGTCAAAAGTTATTAAATTATAAAGGATAAATAGATGTCTCAAATGACAAGTCGTGGGCGCGCAACCCGTGTGCGCCATAAGCTTAAGAGCTTAGCTGTTGAAGGCAAGCCAAGGCTGAGCTGCCACCGTAGTAACACGCACATCTATGCACAGATCGTTGATGATGTGAATGGTGTGACTCTTGCTTCTGCTTCTACAGTGGACAAGAAACTGCGTAAATCAATCAAAAAAGGTGACACTGTTGAAGCCGCAACTGTAGTAGGTAAAGAACTTGCTGCACGTGCGAAAAAAGCAGGTGTTGAAACAGTATACTTTGACCGTGGTGCAAACCGCTTTGCTGGTCGCGTTAAAGCTTTGGCTGACGCTGCTCGTGAAGGTGGTTTACAGTTCTAATAGGAGAAATATATAATGGCATTTAATCAAGAAAACAATTCTGGTTTCGTTGACAAGCTTGTTGGCATTAACCGTGTTGCTAAAGTTGTAAAAGGTGGTCGTCGTTTCTCTTTCTCTGCTATCGTTGTAGTAGGTGATGAAAACGGTCGCGTGGGCTGGGGTTCTGGTAAAGCTAAGGAAGTTCCTGAAGCTATCCGTAAGGCTACAGACGTTGCGAAGAAGAAGATGATCCGTGTACCTATGCGTGACGGTCGTACAATTCACCATGACATCAAGGGTCAATTTGGTGCATCAAACGTAATGATGCGTTCAGCTCAGCCTGGTCGCGGTATTATTGCTGGTGGTCCAATGCGTGCTGTGTTTGAAGCGGTTGGTATTAAAGACGTTGTGACAAAGTCACTTGGTTCTAACAACCCTTACAACATGATTCAAGCAACTTTTGCTGCGTTTGAAAAGCTACAAACTCCACGTGGTATCGCATCTAAGCGCGGTAAAAAAGTTTCTGACTTTACACGTTTCCGTGAGCAAACTGAAGCACAAAAAGTTGCAGCTCCTGCTGAAACAACTGCTGCAGTTGAAACAAAAGAAGCTCCTGCTAAAAAGGCGCCTGCTAAAAAAGCAGCACCTAAAAAGGATGCTAAGAAAGCAGAGGGGACTAAATAATGGTTGCTAAGAAAACAATCACTGTGAAGCAAATTGGTAGTTCAATTGGACGCAAAAAAGACCAAGCTGCAACACTTAAAGGTTTAGGTTTGAATAAAATGCACCGTGAGCGCACTTTAGAAGATACTCCATCAGTACGTGGAATGATCAACAAAGTTTCTCACCTTGTAGAAATTATCGAAACTAAGTAAGTATCGTTTGTGTGGCGCCTACGGGCGCCCTGCAAATCAATTAAATAAATAACTGGCAAAAGGGAAACCGAGTCATGAAATTAAATGAATTAGCTGATAACAAAGGCGCAAGAAAACCAAACGAACGCGTAGGTCGCGGTGAAGGTTCAAAAGGTAAGACTTCTGGACGTGGACAAAAAGGTCTAGGATCTCGTAGTGGTGGTAAAATCTTTATTGGTTTTGAAGGTGGACAAAACCCTCTATACCGTCGTTTACCAATGCGTGGTTTTAACAACTTCAACTTCCGTACAGTTTACACAACAATTAATGTTGGTGATCTTGAGTTTTTAGCTCAAAGTGGTCGTTTGGACGCGTCTAAGCCTGTAACGATTGAAGCTCTACAAGCTTGTGGTTACACTAAAAAAGCACATGATGGTCTAAAAGTTTTAGGTAACGGTGATGTTACTGTTAAATTTACAGTTGAAGCGAAGCATGCAACTAAATCAGCTATCGAGAAGATCGAAAAAGCTGGTGGTAAGTTGAACATTGCAGCTCCAAAACCAGACATGAGCGGTGTGAAGCTTAAGAAAAAAGCTGATCGCTAATCAATATAACGTAGACCCTCTGCGCTTGCGTGGAGGGGGTGCGTTACTTTAAAGAATGAATAAAATACCGAGTAGGAAAAAATAAATGGCAACAACATCATCTATGGGTAATAAAGCAGAAATGGCAGGTTTACTAGCGAAGTCTGGTGAACTTCAAAAGCGTATTCTTTTTGTTTTGGGTGCTTTGATCGTTTTTCGTTTAGGGACACATATCCCAATTCCTGGCGTTGATGCGTTGACACTTTCACAGGTGAATACACCTTCTACTGGCGGTATTATGGACATGTTGAACATGTTTACAGGTGGGGCGATGAGCCGTATGGCTATTTTCTCATTGGGTGTTATGCCCTACATTAGTGCCTCTATTATTATGCAACTTCTTTCTTACGCATATCCAGCACTTGCTGATATGAAAAAAGAAGGTGAAATGGGACAGCGTAAAATTACGCAGTACACACGATATTTAACTCTGCTGATTGCATTTGGCCAAGGTTTTGGATATGCAACAGGTTGGGAACACCAGACAGCAACGTTTGGTAACGAAACAGTAAGTCTTATTGTGACTGCTGGTATGATGTTTAAATTGCAAGCGGCTTTCACATTGATGACAGGAACAATGTTTTTGATGTGGCTTGGTGAACAAATTACAAGCCGTGGCATTGGCCAAGGTATTTCGGTGTTGATTTTTGCTGGTATCGTTGCTGAACTTCCAGCTGCTATTTACCAAACAATCGAACAAATGCGCGTTGGTGCTGTGGCGGGGTACATTGGTATTGCTGTATTTGCAGTGGCGCTTATTACAATTTTTGCTGTGGTATTTATGGAAACTGCGCGTCGCCGCGTTCTTGTACAATATCCAAAACGTAACATGATGGGTAGCTCTGAAGCTTCTCATATGCCTTTGAAGGTAAACATGGGTGGTGTGATGCCTGCTATTTTTGCAAGCTCCATTTTGATGGCACTGTTAAGTGTGGTGAACATGTATCCAAATGCTGACTGGGCACAATGGATGGCTGTATGGGTAACTCCAGGTCAGCCAATTTACATGGTTATCTTTTCACTGTTCCTTGGGGCAATGTGTTTCTGGTGGTTGACTGTTTCATTCAACTCTAAAGATGCAGCGGATAACTTGAAAAAACAAAACGGTTTTGTTCCAGGTATTCGTCCAGGTAAGGCTACAGCTGACTACTTTGATTATATTTTAAAGCGTATTACATTTGTGGGTGCACTTTACTTGATCGTTATTTGTAACTTGCCTCAAGTTATTATGGGTGAATTTAACATTCCAGCAAATGCTGCTTACTTGATGGGTGGTACAAGTTTGTTGATTATTGTAAGTGTAACAATTGACTTGGTTGAACGTATTCAATCTCACCTGATTGCACAACGCTACGATAGCTTGTTGAAAAAATCTAAATTTAAACGTTCTGCAAAAGGCGCGCGTTAATAATGAAAAAACCTATGCACATTATATTTTTGGGCGCACCAGGTGCTGGTAAGGGCACGCAAGCGCAGATGTTGGTAGAAAAGTACGGGATACCGCAGCTTTCTACAGGTAACATGTTGCGCGAGGCTATTGCTCAAGGTACAGAAATTGGTAAGCAGGCGGAGATTTTGATGAACCGCGGTGATCTTGTTTCTGACGATGTTGTATTAAAGATTATTGAAGACCGAATTAAAAAATCTGACTGTGAAAATGGTTTTATACTTGACGGTTTTCCTCGAACAGTTGTACAAGCTCAAGGGTTAGACAAAATGTTTGAAAAGAATAAACTCGAGCTGAGTCATGTTTTTTGTCTCAACGTTGATGACGACGTTGTGGTAGACAGACAGGCTGGGCGCTTATTTGCGCCAAAGAGTGGACGTGTCTATCACGCGCGTAATAACCCGCCTAAAGTTGCTGGTAAGTGTGATGTGACAGGTGAAGAGCTTGTAAAGCGTGATGACGACAATGAAGAAGTGCTTCGTTATCGTTTGAACGTTTACCGTGAGCAAACAGCTCCGGTAACAACATACTATGCAAAGCAGGGTATGGTGCAAGAATTTGACGGTGGGCAAAATATGAACACCGTCTTTAATGCGCTGGTAGCAGCTATTGATGCTTCAGCAGCGGCTTAATTATAAAGGAGTAAGGTACTTTGGCTAAAAACGATGTAATTGAACTAGAAGGTAAGGTGGTTGAAATTTTGCCGAATACAACGTTTCGAGTACGTCTGGAAAATAACCATGAGATATTGGCACACATTTCAGGTAAAATGCGTCAGTTTAACATTCGTATCCTCGCAGGGGACAGCGTAACAGTTGAAATGACACCTTACGACTTAACAAAAGGTCGCATTACTTACAGGCAGAAATAATTCTGCTTCAATGACTAAAACAGGAGAGAAAAAATGAAGATAGTATCATCTATTCGCAGTAAGAAAACACGTTCTCGTACATGTATCGTTGTTAAACGTCGTGGCCGTCTATACGTGATTGACAAGATGAACCCACGTAACAATTGCCGTCAAGGCATTGGCCGTCGCTAAAATAATTGTCTATTTTCTTGACATTTGTTAAGAAGATGGTATTTTCAGCGATATTCGTGGAAAAAACGAATACAATTTTATTAAAAGGAGAGATATCGTGGCTCGTATTGCCGGTGTAAACATACCAACAGATAAACAGGTTTGGGCTTCCCTAACCTACATTTACGGTATTGGCCGCAAAACTGCTTTTGACATTCTTGAAGGTGCTAAGGTTAAGCCTGAATCACGCGTTCAAGACCTATCAGAAGAGCAAGTTGCGAAAATCCGCACAATTATTGAAACAGACTACATTGTAGAAGGTGACCGTCGTCGCCAAGTTGCTTTAGACATCAAACGTTTGATGGATTTAGCTTGCTACCGTGGTTTGCGTCACCGTCGTGGATTGCCAGTTCGTGGACAAAGCACAAAGACAAACGCGCGTACTCGTAAGGGTCCTCGTAAGTCTGTTGTGAAAAGATAAAGGAAGAGAAGTAAATAATGGCTACTCAAAAAACAAGTCGTACAAAACGTAAAGTTCGCAAGAATATCACTAATGGTATTGCGCACGTATACTCTACGTTTAACAACACTATTGTAACAATTACAGACGTTCAAGGAAACGCTATTTCTTGGGCTACCGCTGGTGAACAAGGCTTTAAAGGGTCTCGTAAATCAACTCCATACGCAGCTCAGCTTGCGGGTGAAGCTGCTGGTGCGAAAGCACAAGAGCACGGTATGAAAATTTTGGAAGTAAACGTTAAAGGTGCTGGTTCAGGTCGTGAATCTGCTCTACGTGCCCTACAGGCGATTGGTTTCGAAATTACAACAATTCGTGATGTAACTGCGGTTCCTCACAATGGTTGTCGTCCGCCTAAAGCGCGTCGTGTGTAATAACTAATAAAGGTGCAGGCAGGGGTTGAATTCGTAACCTGTCGAGCTTAGATAATAAACCGTTGAACCTCTTAAGAGGCAATACATTTAAGACAAAGGAATATTAGAATGCAAATTCAAAAAAACTGGAAAGAGCTTATTAAGCCAAGCAGTATTGACATCACACCTGGTCGTGATGGTCGCAAAAATGCTACATTTACAATTGAACCGCTAGAGCGTGGCTTTGGTCACACTATGGGTAATGCGCTACGTCGTATCTTACTTTCAAGCTTGCAAGGTTCTGCTGTAACACAAATTAAAATTGATGGTGTTTTGCACGAATTTTCTTCTATTCCTGGTGTTATGGAAGATGTTGCAGAGATTATTCTAAACATTAAAGCAATGGCAGTGCGCTTGCACGCTGATGAAGCTAAAACTGTACAGTTGAAGGTTAAAGGTCCTTGTACTGTAACAGCTGGTGACATTACATGTGGTAGCGAAGTTGAAATAATTGATACTGAGCACTACATTGCAACGCTAAGTGACGGTGCTGAATTAAACATCGAACTTACTGTTGATTCTGGTAAAGGTTACAGCCCAGCTGCAAACCACCGCCCAGAAGAAGCTGTTGTTGGTCTTATCCCTGTAGACGCGATCTACTCTCCGGTTCGTCGTGTATCTTTCAAAGTGACAGATGCTCGTGTTGGTCAAGATACTGACTACGACAAGCTTTCACTTGATATTGAAACAAACGGTTTTGCATCACCTGAAGATACTTTAGCTTACGCTGCGCGTATTCTACAAGATCAGTTGCAGTTGTTTATTAACTTTGATGAAATCATCGAAGAAAAAGAAGTTAAAGACAACACACCAGATATCAACCCTAACCTGTTGATGAAGGTTGACGAGCTTGAGCTTTCTGTACGTAGTGCAAACTGCTTGAAAAATGATAACATTGTTTACATTGGTGACTTGGTTCAAAACTCTGAGTCTGCAATGCTTAAGACACCAAACTTTGGTCGCAAGTCTCTTAATGAAATTAAAGAAGTACTTGGAACTATGGGTCTTGGACTTGGCATGCACTTAGACAGCTGGCCACCTGAAAACATTGAAGAACTTGCTAAGAAACTAGAATCAGATTTCTAATTTGAATGTAATAGTTTTAAAGCTTTAACTAACTAAAAGAGAAAAGAGAGATAATATTATGAAACACGGTATCGCAGGACGTAAATTCAGCCGCACAAGCTCACACCGTAAAGCAATGTTTGCTAACATGGCAACAAGCTTACTAGAGCACGGTCAGATTAAAACAACTGTACACAAAGCGAAAGATCTTCGTCGCGTGGTAGAACCTTTAATCACAAAAGCTAAAAAGGGTGACCTTGCAGCGCGTCGTGAAGTTATGAAAACAATTCGTAGCAACGACATCGTGGCTAAACTTTTTGATGAAATCGCACCAGCATTTGCTAAACGCCAAGGTGGTTACACACGTGTATTGCGTGCTGGCTTCCGTAAAGGTGACGCTGCTGACATGGCGATTATTCAACTTACAGAATTGCCTGCAGTTAAAGCTGAAAAAGTTGCTAAACCAACTAAAGAAGCAACACCTGCAAAAGAAGCTAAAACAGCGAAGGCTCCAGCCCCAGCTAAAGAAGCTAAAAAAGCAGCACCAAAAAGTGCAGCTCCAAAAGCTCCTGCTCAAAAAGTAGCTCCTAAAGGCAAGTAAGTCTCTATCTCTTAAAAAGCACCCTTCGGGGTGCTTTTTTTTACGGCTGTGTGGGGGATAAGGACAAAGTTGGGTAAATATTGCGTAGTGTGTGGGTGCTGTGGGCTAGATGGTGCCCATTGACGGGTTCAGAAGTGCTAAAATGAGGGCCAAATTGACGTAGAGCTAAGCTTGATAGTGGTGTTGGTTGTGAAAGTGCTATGCAAAGGCTGTGGTTGCTCTAAGCTGACTCAAGGCTGAGCCAGCTAGTGGGTAATGGGGGAATTAGAGCTTAAGCCTTTGGAGGTTGGTTAAATGTAAGGGTAGGTGTGTTGTTGATGGTATCAGCACTTATGCCGAGCTCCTTTTGGTAAACAACATCTACGCCGCCATACAGGGCTTCGTCCATGTTCAGACCAAGTTCGGTGCAGGCATCTATAACGCTGGTGCTGTTGGGGCCTTCTACTTCAAGGAAAGGGGCCAGGCCAGGCCATGTATCTATCATAACTTCAATATTGCCTTTAAACCAAAGTTCTCGCTTTGTTTCTTGAAATGCTACTTCGTAAAAACCACACATTTCTAAAACTGCTGCACCATCGTTGAAGTTGTTGATAATAATTTCTGCTTCTTTGACACCATTTAGGCTGTTTTCCGTTAATTCCTTAATGGTTAAAGTGATTTTATCACCTTCATCGCGCACGCGACCCCATTTGTTTTTATTGCCTTTTATGTGGTAAGCTTTACGTGTCATGAGCCGTTGTGGATGCTTAAGATTGTAGCCCTTATTTTGAAGTAAATCGCGGGCGCTTTGCATTGTATAGCCTGTAAATTTAGCCTCAAATTCGTGCATTAAAAAAATCCTTTATGTTTTGATGTATTTTAAAGAATAGAGCGAGATACCCTAAACCAAAGTTTATAATGCTCTTCGCCTGTCTTTTGGCGCATATCCCATTGAATACGTCCTTCAAGTTCAGGTGCAACTTCACGTCCATCAAAGTCTTCGTTGACTTTTTCTATTGTGCCGATGGGAACAGCATTAAAAGTTGCCCAAATATAGCAAACATTGCTGACGCCTTGACATTTATCCTTAAAACTTTCCTTGCGGTGCTCTAAAAGCATTTGACCATATTTAGGGTGTGTATTGCTGCGGTATTCCATGTACGGACCTAGCCATCTAGAACGGTACCTTCCAGGGCTTAAAAATTCACGGTCATACAAAGCACCTACGGCATTTTCTGCGGTTGGTGTATCGAGTGTTTTAAAGATGTCTTGTTTCATATCGTGGTGAAAGCCGTCAATTGCAGAGGCGTAGTTTTTAAGTTCGTCACTGAGTGCGCCGCCCGTTATATAGTCAATATTTGACGTGATAGTGTAACCCGCAATAATACTCAGCCCACTAAATATAGCGAGGGTGATACGGGCATCTAATCCAAAAATGGCGCCTTTAGCATTGTTCAAGCACGTTATTTTTTTCATGAAAGGGGTTACCTTCTTATTTTTTTACTTACAGATTTATAAAGTAAGGTTCTGGTGCCTTTTGGAGTTGTGGCACGCACTTTACCTGTAATGTAGGCTTTTTCTTCGTTTTCTAAATGTGAGCCACCTGCGCCGTCAATATAGTCATTAATATAATGCCAAACTTCGTCTGGTGTTTCTGTGATGGCGATAAAGACATGGCAATCACCCTTACTTTGGCAAGGGGACATATCATCTCGGTAGTAGGCAAGGTAGTATGAACCCAGTAAGTTGTGATTGGTTGTTTCTTCGTTAATATAAGGGCCGTTCCACAGTCTTTTATAATCAAGGTTTACATAGTCAGCATTATATAGAGCTTTAAAGTCATCGAGTGAGTCAACATTAGCAATGGCTTGCTTGTAAAAAACACCCATATCGGTTTGGAATTCTTTGAGGGCGGTGTCAATGGATTGTAGCTCTTGTATAATTGAACTATTGCGAATGTCTTCAATTTTCCCAAGGGCGTAATAACCAGCTGTCACAGACAAGGCAGCGAATATGGCGATGGATATCCTGGCATCCATACCAAAAATAGCGCCACTTTGTCTGCGGAGTGCTTTTAAAATGGTTACAACCCTTTGCCTACGTTATCGAGGAATTGATCAATAATGCCAAGTGTTTGGCCATGTGTTGCAGTTGTTTTTTTGCTTGGGCTTAGGTTTTGTGCGTCATCTTTTGTTTTGTAAGACATTGCTGAAACTTTACCTTGTGGGTCAAAGTCGATAATGACAATTTCACGCTCTACAATATTTTTACTGCCAAGAGGTTTGATGGATGCTTTTTCAGTGTAGTAATACCAGCGTTTGTCGTTAAATGTGCCAACGGCAGATGGAGACCCTAAGAGCTCAGCAACATCATTACGTGTATGCATACCAACTTTTACACGGTCAATTCTGTCTTGTTTTACGATACTTCCGTGTGTTTCCATACGTTTTGTGCAAGCTGTTGTTGCAAAAGCCACAGCCGTTATAACAGAAAGCGTTAGTATAATTTTTCGCCACATAGGTCTTCCCTTTTTCAATAGATAAACACTTTATTTCATGTTAATTTAATTTTACATAGTTTACCTATGTGACTTTATGAAAAAAGGACAACTTACGCAATGATTTTTAACATATTTAACCGACATATAGACCGAAATACAACAAAAGTGTTTGAAAGTGCGTTGGCACAGGCTAAAAATACCTTTCCACAGCGTTTTAAAAACGAAACGTCTTCTGTTGAAGAGCGTCGTGAGAAATTTGAAGCGATAGCTATTTTTATGGCGTTATATGCATGGTATTTAAAAGGCGAGGGGTCAAAGCGCGCACGTGGGCTGTCTCAAGCTGCTTATGACCATATGTTTGACACTTTTGAAGTGGCTTTGCGTGAACAAGGTGTAAGTGATGTACGTATTGGGCCTGAAGTTAAAAAGTTAGCTGCTGCCTTTCATGGACGTTTGGTTTCTTATGGAGAAGCCTTTGAAATGGGGAACACAGCCTTACTTTCAGAAAGTTTTGTAAGAAACAGTGTGTGCGATAAAGCGAAAGCCATGAGCATAAGCATTGTTTTGATTTCAGAAGCCCGTAAAATGCAGGCGCAAAAGCTTGAAAATTGGATCGAAAGCCTTGATAATTTAAAAAAAGGCACTTTTGAGCCAAGAGAGATTGTGATGGAAAATTCAGGAGACGTTTCATGAACGCACAAAATAATGAAGCTGACTATGTAGCAGTTTATAAAAAAGACCCATTTAGCATTACTTTTAATGTTGAGACGATGAAAAATGGCTCCTATTTAGTTGAAGGCGTTGTTTCACCCGAAAACTGGACAGCGGCGTGTCAGCAAATTGATGTGCCAGACGCTGGTAAATGTGCAGCACGTTGCGTGATTGAAAAACGCGGTAATGTATTAAAGTTGTTGGGTGAAATTAAAACCACCATGCGCCGTACTTGTGTGCGCATTTTAGAAGAATTTGATGAAGATGAGATTTTAAAGTTCCACGAACAGGTGTTTATTGGTGAATCAAATGAAGATGATATGACCGAAGTTTTAGATGGGCCTATTTTAGATATTAAGGAATATTTGATCCAGCAAATTATTTTACATATGAATGCTTACCCGATTCATCCTAAAACGCATTCTGACAAAAAAGGCGAATTTCAGCTGAATGATGGGCAAGAAAAGGCCTTAATTAAAGAAAAAGAAGAAAAAAATCCATTTTCTGTATTGAAAGGCTTGAAATCTGACTCATAATCATATAGAAGTTAGCTTGAGTTTTGTTTTGTAGAACAGATTGATGGTAATTAAACCGTTTCTTTGCTTCGCAGCATAAACGGTGAATATACAAAATACGAAAGAGAGAAAAATGGCAGTACCAAAAACTAAGATTTCTAAATCACGTCGTGGCCAACGTCGTTCTCATGACGCAATCAGTGCAGCAGCGCACCAAGAGTGCCCTAACTGTGGCGAATTGAAGCAACCACACCACGTATGTCCTTCATGCGGGTTTTACGCTGATCGTGAAATTGTAGCACAATCAACTTCTGACACATCTGCGTCATAAGTGAAATGGCTTATTAAAAAGGGGGGCGTTAGCCTCCCTTTTTATATTTGATATAAAAACACAACTATAGATTGTTAGATAATTATATGTCTATCGTGATAACTGGCACCGGGGGCGCATTGCCCGCAAATATCGTTACCAATGACGACCTATCTTCGATTGTAGAAACGTCGGATGAATGGATTCAGTCACGTACTGGTATTCAACAAAGACACTTTAAATCTGGCGATGAGTCGACATCATCTTTGGCAACAAAGGCAGCTCAGCAGGCACTAGAATCTGCAAATTTAACGGTTGATGACATTGATCTTATTATCGTAGGCACCGCAACGCCTGATTTGACATTTCCATCGGTTGCTTGCCAAGTGCAGGCAAACTTGGGTATGAAACACGGTGCAGCCTTTGACCTAGCCGCCGCTTGTAGTGGTTTTATTTATGCTTTGTCAATGGCTGAAAGCCAAATTCAAACAGGTAAGGCAAAGCGCGCTTTGGTTATTGGCGCTGAAACATTTTCAGACCTTATCACGCCAGAAGATCGTACAACTTATGTGCTGTTTGGAGACGGGGCAGGTGCGGTTGTCATTGAAAAAACAAATGATGAATCGGACACCACTTCAGGCATTCAAGCTATTGAAATTTTCAGCAATGGTGAATACATAAAAGACTTGTATTCTAGCGGTGGCGTTGCATCTACAGGTACTGCTGGTTCTGTTATTATGAACGGACGTGAAGTGTTTAAACATGCAACGAAAACATTAAGTTCTCTTGTCACCTATATGCTAGATAAATATAATGTTGATAAGGACGATATTGATTGGTTGATTCCACACCAAGCAAACAAAAGAATTATAGATGCCACTGCAAAGCATCTGGGAATGGAAAGTAGTAAAGTAGTGTTAACTGTTGGTGAGCATGCAAATACTTCAGCAGCCTCTATTCCACTGGCTTTAAATGTTGCTGTAAGAGATGGCAGGGTGAAAAAAGGTGACCTTCTTTTCCTTGAAGCTTTTGGAGCAGGGTTTACATGGGGTGCAGCTCTAATTAGATTTTAAAAAAAGTTTGAAATACAAAGCGTATGCACTTGAAAACTACACTAAAGTGATATATATTACATAAATTAAAAAAACTGAAAGGTTAACCAATATGCCTAACCACACTACCTTAACGAGAGCGGACCTAATGGAGGCTGTTTACAGCGAAGTTGGACTGTCACGCAAAAATTCATCTGAACTTGTAGAGCAAGTATTAGAAGAAGTTGTTTCAACACTAGAAAAAGGAAATGCTGTTAAGCTTTCTGCTTTCGGTAATTTCTCTGTTCGCAGTAAAAGTGAACGTATTGGCCGTAACCCTAAAACTGGTGAAGAAGTGCCTATCACACCACGCCGTGTGTTGGTATTCAAAGCTTCTCACGTTTTAAAAGATCGTATAAACGGCGCACGATAAGTTTTTATAAAAAAAGCCTCCCTATAGGGAGGTTTTTTTTATGCTTAAAGTGTAACTAACAGCCTGAAATAATTGTACCCGTGCGGACGCATATGTTAAACTTTCAAAAATAACAGATAGCAATAATTGTTATCTAAAATATATATTCTAAAGAAGCATGTTGTGGGGTTATTGTTATGGATGAAAGTTTGAACTTGTTTGGCGAAACTGTAACGCCTAAAAAGAAAAATAAGAGCTCTAAAAAACGCACGAAGTCTGACACAGCCTACCGCACGATTAGTGAAGCGGCCGAAAGTTTAGGCGTTGCAACGCATGTTTTACGTTTTTGGGAAACGAAATTCCCTCAAATTCAGCCTGTTAAACGTGCAGGTGGCCGTCGTTATTATCGCCCTGAAGACATTAAAATAATTGAGCAGATCCAAACGTTGCTCCACGATAAGGGGTATACCATACGTGGTGTGCAATCCTTGCTTGAAGGTGGGGACGTTGAGTCAATTGATGTGCATCAAGAGCAAAGTTCATCTTCAAGTGCACCAAATTTAACAGCATTTATTACAGAGCTTAAAACGATTAGAGGTTTATTAGACTAATGTGTACAAAAAAATTATTATTGTTATCATTATTTCTTCCTGTGATAAGTGCACAGGCAGAGGATCTAGCAGGTCCGCCAGATATGTTTAATATTAAAACATATGAAAATGTGGACGCTCAAAATAATCCAATAGACTTTACGCCTTATGGTGAAGTGCCTTTGATGGATGAAAGCATGCCTTTAGACGCATCTGCAACTGAGGTAGAAGCTCTTATGATTGATAGGCCTTTATTGCCAGAGAAAAATTTTGCAGGAAAGGTTTCTTTTGTAAACCGCCGCACAAATACCAAGGATGTTTTGTTATTAAACTCCTTATCATCAGAAAAAGTATATCACGGCTTAACGGTGAATATGTCTCAGTGTTTAAGAGATTATGAAGGTGCGTTTGGTAATGATGCTGCCTTTTTAGATATACATGATGCGGAAAATAACTTGTTGTTTACAGGTTGGATCTATAAAAAGCGCCCTTCGGTGCATGTGTTTGAAAACCCTATTTACTCTATGGCATTGGTTTCCTGCCAGTAGGGCGTGTCATTGTTTATACGTCATAAAAAAGCCCATCAAGTGATGGGTTTTTTTATGTATCTATGTAAGATATTGTGTTAGCAAACGCCTTTAGAAACACCAACGTTTATGGCTTTAAGTTCTGGTAATTCACGGTATTGACCGTTCATGTCCATACCATAACCAACAACAAATAGGCCTTTTGGAATGGTAAATCCAAAATATTCCGCTTTTGCGGCACCTTCTTGGCGGCGTAGAAGCGTGGCAACTTGGATATTACTGGCAAAGCGTGCTGCAATAAGTTCACGCAGGGCTGCGATGGTCACACCTGAATCAACGATGTCTTCAATAATAAGAACAGCATTGTTACCAAATGTTTTAGGGAAAGCTTCAGGGTTAATACGCAAGTCTTGTGTTTCTGCACCTGAATAAGACGCTGTACCTGCAAAATGAACTTCCATTGGAATCTTAATTAAGCGTATCAGGTCGGCTGCAAACATAAACGAACCGTTTAATGTTATGATAACATGGATAAGGTTTTCGCCACTATACGATTTGTTAATCGCAAGGGCAATTTCTTCTACGCGTTCTTTAATAGCGCCGGCACTGTACACTGGTGATAACATGTTATAGACGTCCTTCTTCTAAAAATTTCTCTAGTGTGTGTATGTTGTATTCGCCAGATTTAAAAGCATTGGTAGCAATAAGACGACGCTGTAAAGGCGTTGTCGTTTTAATACCGCCAATAACAAGTTCTTCTAGTGAGCGTTGCATACGTGCAATTGCTTCTTCCCTTGTGGCGCCATGTACGATTAATTTTGCAATCATTGGATCGTAGTACGGACTTACATCATAGTCTGTATAAAGGCATGAATCAACACGTACTCCTGGTCCACTTGGTATATGGTAGTCAGTTACACGTCCAGGTGATGGCAAGAATGTCTCACTATCTTCTGCGGTGATGCGACATTCGATAGAATGGCCACGTAGTTTCATGTCGTTTTTAGTGCAAGAAAGTTTTTCACCTGCCGCAATACGAATTTGTTCACGTACAATGTCTACACCAGTAACCATTTCAGTTACTGGGTGCTCAACTTGCAAGCGCGTGTTCATTTCAATGAAGTAGAATTCACCGTTTTCGTAAAGAAATTCAAATGTACCAGCACCGAGGTAGCCCATGTTTTTACAAGCATCGTGCACGATCTTAGAAAGTTTTGTACGCTGTTCTTCTGAAATGGCAGGGGAAGGTGTTTCTTCAACCAGCTTTTGGTGACGACGCTGCATTGAACAGTCACGTTCACCAAGGGTTACAACGTTACCATGGCTGTCACATAGAACTTGTATTTCAATGTGGCGTGGTTGTTGTAGGAATTTTTCAATAAAGACACGCCCATCGCCAAAAGCGGCGTGTGCTTCACTTTGTGCAACAGAAATGGCTGTTCGTAAAGCGCTTTCGCTGTGCGCCACTTTCATACCGCGGCCACCGCCGCCTGATGCAGCTTTAACAATAACTGGGTAGCCAATTTTTGCGCCAATTTTTAGGCCTTGCTCTTCATTTTCCACAACGCCATCTGAGCCTGGGATTGTAGGGATGCCAAGTTTACGCACGTAATCAAGCGCTTTGACTTTGTCCCCCATAATGCTGATATGTTCAGCAGATGGGCCAATAAAGGTGAATCCAAGTTCTTGTACAATATCAGCAAATTTAGCGTTCTCGCTTAAAAAGCCGTAGCCAGGGTGAATAGCTTCAGCGTCGGTTAGTTCAGCTGCTGCTAGAATACTTGGAATGTTAAGGTATGATTTGTCTGCAGCGGCTGGGCCAATGCAAACAGACTCATTTGCCATTTTGACATGCAAGGAGTTTTCATCAGCTTCTGAATGCACAGCAACTGTTTGAATGCCCATTTCACGGCAGGCACGGTGAATGCGTATCGCAATTTCACCACGGTTAGCAATAAGAATTTTTTTAAACACGGGAGATTATCTTCCTAGTTAATAACAAATAGTGGGTGACCAAACTCAACAGGTTGAGCATTTTCAATTAAAATGTCGCCAATAACGCCATCTTTATCCGCTTCTACCTGGTTCATTGTTTTCATTGCTTCAATAATGCAAATCGTCTGACCTTTTTTAACTTTGTCGCCAACGCTTACAAATGGGTCAGCTTCTGGAGAAGTTGCACGGTAAAATGTACCAACCATTGGTGATTTTAGAACGTGACCATTAAAAACAGGTTCTGCAGGTGCCGCAGGTGCTTGTACTTCTGCGACAGTTTGCACAGCGATTGGTGCTGCGGCTACTGGAGCCATGTTACGGCGCAAGCGGATTGTGCTGTCTGTTTCTGAAACTTCAACCTCATCAAGGTCTGTTTCTTTCATAAAGTCTACCAAAGTGCGTAGGTAGTCTAGGTCAAATTTTGGTGATTTAGCTGTCATGGCTATTTTCCTTCTCAGTTAGGGCGCTAGAAAAGCTTTCAATACGCTCAAGGTGGCGCATTTGTTTATTGATTTTTTCAAGATCAGCCAACCACTTTGTAAGCAAAGGTTCGTGTTCTTCGCTCACACTTTCAAGCCTGTGTTTTAAAAGCTCAATGGCTTCACTTAAATTTGGGTATCGTGCATCTATCTTCATTTTAAAATCAATTTTTATAATTTGTTTATATAACTTACAGGTTTTACCATATTTTTATGCGTTTTTTAACTCTTTTTTACATGGCTTAAAATTTCTTTGATATTATCTAAGCGTTCCTGCTGTTTTTTATTGGTTTTATCCATATTTTTTTCGGCAAGTTGTAAGTGTATTTCAATGTCTTGCGTTTTTTCGGCAAGTACTGCGGCTTTTGCTAAATATATATGGCTTTCAAAAAGGTTGCCTTTTTTGCCATAAGCAATGCCTAGGCTTCGCACAATCGCGCTCCAAGTTGGGTGAATGCTTGATACAATGTGTAAATGCTTGATAGCTTCATCATACTCTTCGCGGATAATACAATTTTGGGCAAGTTGCAGGCGAATGAACTCTAAGTCCGGATTTATTTCTAAGGCGCTTTTAAATTCTTGTTCGGCTTTTAAATATTCTGATTTGTCTTGGTAAAGCTGGCCCAGTAATTCGTGGTGAAATGGCATAGATGAACGCTCGGGGTTCATGGTTTGAACAAGAGCCATTGCAGTATCTATACGCCCTTTTAAAGCCAGAGATAAGGCTTGTGCATAAAGTGCATCTTCTGTTTTTTGGTAAGCGTATTTTCTAAGGTTATAACCGCCTGGCATGGTAAAGGCATTCAGTTTGGCTTGAACGCGTTTGAAGCGCATGTTGCTTAATGGTGGAAGAGGGGCTATTTTTTCATTTTTTAGTAAGCCTTGCATGGATGAAATACGTTCCCGTGGGAGAGGGTGGGTAACAAGCCATGCTGGAGGTGTCTTTGAATAGAGAAGGTTTGATGTCCGTAATTTGTCAAAAAATGAAATGAGCCCTTGCGTGCTACGGTTATTTTTATTTAATAATTCGGCGGCGATGGTGTCGGCTTGACGTTCATGGCTGCGGCTGTTACGTAAATATTGGTCTTGCGAGACGGCAATACCACCTGAAATAAGCGCTGTCGCTGCTTCGCCACCACCACCTAAAATGGCTACGCCAGCCCCAAGTATGGTGCCAAGAACAACAGGTATTTTACCTTTATCGCTGTTGGCGAGCGTTTTGATATAGTGTTGCCCTTTAATGTGACCGATTTCATGGGCAAGCACACCTTGAATTTCTTCAGCGCTCGTGGCTTTAAGGATAAGGCCTGAGTAGAAAAAGATGTCACGATCTGGGGTGACAAAGGCATTGATTTCATTAGACTTAACCACATAAATATTAACAGTTTTAGGGTCAATATCGGCAGTTTTAAGCAGAGGATCTGCCATTTCCCGTAGCCATGCTATGGTTTCTGCGTCGATAAGTACTGTCTCACTTTGTTTTGCAAAGCTTGAAAGAGGGTTAAGGGCGCACAAAAGAACAAGGGCTAAGATTATTTTTTTCATGTGCCTATATTGTACTGTTTAATGACAAAAATAAAAAGGGCTTTCTATGTGAAAGCCCTTTTAGATAGTGGTTAAAGTTTTAAAATTAGCTTGTTGTTTTATTCCACCAACGTTGGAATTTACCACCGACAGAAGCATCTTGCGTGTTGCTTACAGAGCTTTTGCCGTTATCGTTAATGTGTTCAACTATAATACCCTTAGAAGGTGTTGGTTTTGCATCTGCTTTGGGTTTGTTGCGCGGTGGCTGCTTTTCCTTGATCTTTGAAGGTTCTTTAGGCGTGTCGTTGCTTTCCTTTTGAGGTGTAGGTGCTGCAGCTTGACGTTCATCTTTATTTGAATCGTTTCTTGGCTTACGTGTTCTGCCGCGACGCGTAGGTTTCTTTTCTTCAGCCTTATTTTCAGGTGACTTGTTGTCATTTTTTTGTTGTTCAGCTGCTTTTTCAGGTGCGTTGTTATCAGCTTTAGACTTGTCATCAGCTTCTTCGCTGCGATTTTCATCACGGCGTGTGCCACGGCGTAAGTGTCTAACGCGACCGCCGCTGCGACGCTGTTTTTTATCGCCTTTTTCAGCTTTATCACCATTTTCGTTTTGAGTATTCGGTGTTTCAGATTTTTCAGACGCAGATTTATCCTTGCCTTTCTCTTCTGTATTGCTGTGCTTGGCATTTTTAGCATGTTTATCAGCGTGCTTTTCATTGCCTTTTTGCGCTTCGTTTTTGTTTTTACGTCCGCGTCTGCGTGTTGGTTTAACATATTCACCATCGTCAAGTGGTTCACGTAGGATAACCTCTGTAATATGGTGTTTTTCAATACCGCGTGCGTCTTTACTTGTTACTTCTATGCTGTGGTCTGGCGCATCATATTTAGCGTCCCCACGTATGTAAACTGTAAATTTGTAACGATTTTCAATGTCTTTAACGAGTTCACGCTTTTCGTTTAAAATGTAAAGCGCAAGGTCGTCGGATGTTGTGATGATAACCTTGTCAGCCTTCGTGCGAACATTCTCGTCTTCTAAAGAGCGCAACAGCGTTAAAGCAGCCGAAGCAAGTGAAGCGACAACACCTGTACCATTACAGTGTTTGCAAGCATGGGTCGTTGACTCACCTAAAGAAGGGCGTAAGCGTTGGCGTGACATTTCTAAAAGGCCAAAGGTTGAAATTGGTGCAATTTGAATGCGGGCGCGGTCCTTGCGGATACACTTGCGCATCATACGTTCAACAGCTTTTTCGTTTTTGTTATCTTCCATGTCAATGAAGTCAATAACGATTAAACCAGCTAAATCACGCAGGCGTAATTGGCGTGCCATTTCTTCTGCGGCTTCAAGGTTTGTTTTTAGAGCTGTTTCTTCAATGTTTTTTTCTTGTGTGGCTTTACCAGAGTTTACATCCACAGAAACCAAAGCCTCTGTTGGGTTGATAATAAGGTAACCACCAGAAGGAAGGTTCACACGTGTTGTGTGTAAGCGGTTTAGCTTTTCTTCGACACCGTAGTGAGAGAACAAAGGCGTTTGTAGCTTATGTTCTTTAACTTTAGATGCAAATTCAGGCATTAGGTTTTTGATATATTCTTTTGTTGTGCGGTATGTTTTGTAACCTGCGATGTTCACTTCGTCGACATCGGCTTTAAACATGTCACGGATAGCACGAATAGAAAGGTTGCCGTCCTCGTGCACAACTTGTGGCGCTTTGACGTTACTTTTGAACTGCTCTTCAATTTTTGTCCAAAGTGTCAGCATGTTTGTTACGTCTTTTTCGATATTTTCAGGCTCTTGTCCAACACCTGCTGTGCGAATGATAACGCCCATGCTGTCAGGAATGTTAAGGCCGTTCACGATAGATTTAATTTTACGACGTACAGAAAAGTCTGTGATTTTACGTGAAATACCGCCAGCGTAAGGTGTGTTTGGCATCAGCACAGAGTAACGACCTGGTAGAGAAATGTAAGTACTTACAGCAGCACCCTTGTTACCACGTTCTTCTTTGTTGATTTGAATAAGAATTTTAGAGCCTTCTTTAAGGACATCTTTAATGTTGTAACGGCGGTGGATAGGTTGGCGACGTTCGTTTACTTCATTTTCAATAATATCGTCTACTGTATCGTCAGCATCGTCGTTTGCTTTAGATGGCTGAGATGTTACTTTTTCAGCCATGGCTGGTGACGTTGCATCCACGTCATCTGAAGCGTTGTATTTGCTGTGACGTTTTGGCTTACGCGTTGGGCGTCCACGGCGTTTGCGTGGCTCGTCTTCTACTGGTGCGAGTTGATCGTCAATAATAATGCTAGAGGCAAGGGCAAGGGCACGTGCATCTTCTTCCATCTCTTCTGGTGTTAAACCATCAAGGCTTTCAGGTGTTTCTTCAGCAATGGCTTTTTTAGCCTCTTCTGCTTTTGCTAATTCTTTTGCTTCGGCTTCAGCTTTGGCTTCCGCTTCTTTTGCGGCTTTTGACTTGCGTCCACGTGTTTTTTTAACTTCTTTAGGTGCTTCTTCTGTTGTGTCAGAAGCGCTCTCTAAATTGGTTGTTGAATCTTCGGCGTTTACGGCGTCTGCATTGTCTTGGTTAGCGGCTTCTTTGGCATCTGCTTTGGCTGCACGCGCTTCTTCTTTGGCAGCAACTTCAGCTTCAAGGCGTTCTTCTGCTTCTGTGTCACGGCCTTTGCGCTTGGCAGCAATGTCGGTAAGTTCTTGCAGTAGAGCTTCCTTTTCTTCGGCTGGAAGGTCGAAATATTGTGGGTGAATTTCGCTAAACGCAAGGAAACCATTACGGTTACCACCATAGTTTACAAATGCTGCTTGGAGTGAGGGTTCAACCCTTGTAACTTCTGCAACGTAGATGTTGCCTTTGATTTGTTCTTTATCTGAAGTTTCAACTTCAAAATCTTCGATACGATCATCGTTAATAACAACGACGCGCACTTCTTCTGAATGTGCGGCATCGATGAGCATGCGTTTAGTCATGTTTTATAAATCCTTTTACAGCAAAGGAAAGCTAGGGGATATAGTGAATTTAACCTGTTCACCACAAAGTAATTAGACCAAACCCGTATTTCTGGTTCCACGCATAAAGCCCGTTCAATGGGCACTATGATGCTATATGGTCCTTTTAATCAAGCACAGGTTTGCATATTTTTATGCTATTTCAGCTGTGCGAAAAACTTTTTATAACCCTAACCTTGCATATTTGCTTGGTTTGTTAATATTTTCAATGCTCTTTTTTATGTACTTAGTCTTAGAGCTTTATCGACTAAGTTAAAACTTCACTTTTTCGCCTCTCAAAGCGTTGTTGTCAGTTTTATGACAACGTGACGTAAAATTTGTAAAAAACTATACAACCCTTATAATAACTCTTGTATTTGAAAGTTGCAACCAAAAGTTTACTAATTTATGCATTGCGTGCTATGATGCCGCAAACGACAAAAGAATAATTGTGATGCTAGCATTTTTAACCTTCTTCATTAAAAGACTTTTTTTAATTATTCCAACCGCTTTTGGGGTTGTAACGTTGACGTTTTTTTTAATTCACCTTGTGCCTGGCGACCCTGTTGAAGTGCTGTTGGGGGAGCATGCCCTGCCAGCGGACAGGCAAGCGCTGCAAGAAAGTTTGGGCTTACACTTGCCATTGCTAGAACAATTTAAAGTTTTTGTGTTGGGGGTGATTCAATTTGACCTTGGTACATCATTTTATAGCGGAAAAGACGTAACCTCAATGATAGCAGAGCGTTTAGGGGCAACGGTTCAGTTAGCTTTAGCTGCTATTTTATTCGCATTGAGTTGTGCTGTACCCCTTGGTTTGTGGTCAGCTTTGCATAAAGATAAATGGCAAGACAGACTTGCTTTGACGTTTTCAATGCTTGCCTTTTCAATGCCTTCATTTTGGCTTGGACCTTTGTTGATGATTATCTTTTCTTTGCACTTAGGGCTTTTGCCTGTTTCTGGTAATGAAAGCGCTTCTTCTATTATTTTGCCGGCCATTACCTTGGGTGTGGCTATGTCGGCCATGACAGCAAGGCTTTTAAGGGCTTCTTTGCTTGAAAGTTTGGCGAGTGATTATATTAAAACCGCCAAAGCAAAGGGTGTGAGCCTGAAAAATATTATGAGAAAACATGCTTTGAAAAATGCGCTGTTGCCTGTGGTGACAATTGTTTTTTTACAAGCAGGTGCCTTATTGACAGGGGCTATTTTGACTGAAGCTGTTTTTTCTTGGCCAGGGCTGGGTTCTTTAATTGTTGACGCTTTGGGAAAAAGGGACTACCCAACCATACAAGGTTGCGTACTATTTATAGCGTTTGTGTATATGTTTATGACACTGATTAGTGATGTTGTATGCGCCATGATTGACCCACGTATTAGATTTTCGAAGGGGAAATAATAGATAATGCTTAGTAAGCTTTCTCAGTTTTTAATACCAGCCGTGTTTATATTTGGGCTTGTTTTGGTCTTTCAATTTTTAAATGCCGACCCGTTTACAATTCATTTAGAAAGTATTTTAAATGCACCATCTAGTGCCTATTGGTTGGGTACGGATGAATTGGGGCGTGACGTTTTACCACGTTTGATTGACGGTGTGAAGGTGTCATTAACCGTAGGGGTTTCTGTTTTGCTTTTAGCGGGAACGATTGGTGTTGTTATTGGTGTTGTAAGTGGCTGGTATGGCGGCATTGTTGACACTGTCTTAATGCGTATTACAGATGTTTTCTTGTCGTTTCCAGGTGTGTTAATTGCCATATGCTTTGCGGCACTTACAGAGCCTGATGTGAAAAACGTTATATTTGCTCTAGGGCTTATGGGTTGGGTGAGTTTTGCACGTTTGGCGCGCGTTCAAACGCTTTCTATTAAAAATTTAGAGTATATGCAAGCAGCGCACTTGGGTGGTGTGGGAACGGTTAGGATGCTTTCACATTATGTACTGCCAAATATTGCAGCACCTTTGATTGTTGAATCTATTTTTACGATTGCAGGGGCTATGTTAAGCGAAGCTGGGCTTTCGTTTTTAGGGATAGGTATTCAACCGCCAGATGCCAGTTTAGGGGCGATGCTGCGTGAAGGAGCGCGTTATATGTTGATGGCGCCGCACTTGGTTGTTGTTCCCGGTGTCACACTCATGCTTCTTGTTTTCTCTTTAAACCTTGCAGGTGACAAAATACGCGATAGACTGGATGTTAAGTGCTGATTTAAGTTTTTAGCTTTTAGTAACCAAATAGAAAATTATTTATGTATCAACGTGTCTTCGGAGCTTTATTTTTAATCTTCATGTGCTTTTCTGTGAGCGCATTTTCTGTGACCGTTGATAAAATTAGAATTGGTCAGCATGGTGATATGACAAGGGTGGTGCTTGAGTCGAATAAGGCAATTAAACCTGAACACTTACTTTTGCAAAATCCGCCAAGATTTGTGATCGATTTTCCTAAAAGCCATTTTAAAATGGACGTGCATCATGTTGAACTCCCTAAAAATGGTATTGTTAATGGCGTAAGGCAAGGGCTGTTTAAGCCTGGTGTTACCCGTATGGTGGTTGACTTGAATAAAGCTGTGACGGCTAGTATTTTTAATATCCCAGCTTCAAAAGGCAAGGGGCATCGTCTTGTGATGGATCTAAAACCTGCAACGCAAGCTCAAATTGCCAGCCAAATTGCGAGTCAGCGTGCCAAAGAAGATAGAGAAAGCAGGATCCCTCGTGCTGCTGAGATATTTGAACGGGTGGTTAAAAAATCGAATGAAGTGATTGTTGTGCTTGATCCAGGTCACGGTGGCGTAGACCCTGGAGCTGTGGGACGTAAGCGTACATATGAAAAACATGTGGTTTTAGATATTGCTAAAAAATTAAAACTAGAACTTGAAAAAGTAGGCGGTGTGAAAGTTTATTTGACACGCTCAAAAGATATCTTTGTGCCACTTAAAGAACGTGTTGCCTTTGCGCAGCGTAAAAATGCAGATCTTTTTGTCAGTATTCATGCCGACGCGCATTCAAACAGAAATATTAAAGGTGGCTCTGTTTATGCTTTAAGTGATAGCGCGTCTGACAGGGAAGCCAGCAGGCTTGCACGCAATGCCAACAAAGGTGATTTGATTGCGGGTATAGATATGCGTGATGAAAGCAAAGACGTGACAAATATTCTTATTGATTTAACCCAGCGCGAAACAATGAATAAATCGGCTATTTTAGCTGCGGATATTTTAAATGTGATGCGTGATAAAGTTTCTGTACGTAAGGACAAGGTTGCTTTTGCTGGATTTAGAGTTTTAAAAGCACCTGAAATTCCTTCTGTTTTGGTTGAAGTAACCTATATCTCAAACATCAAAGAAGAAAAGCGCTTAAAACAGCGTGACCACCAGCAACGTATTGCAAGCTCTATTGCAAAAGGTGTCCATAACTACATAAAGAAACATAGGCTTAATTAAAACATTGAGTTTTAGATTTTATCAGCAAAATATGCAATTGCATTGCTTTATTGTGCGGTTGTGTTAATATCTAGTACAAATATTTAATCTTTATTATTACTTTTTCTATAACACTTTCATCCAAGAGGTTCTCAATTATGGAATCTATAGATATGTTATATATACATAACAATTTGCTCGCTCAAGAGTTTATCTCTAAAGCAAATGTTTATGAAGAACGCACAAGGTTTTGTTTCCGTTATTTAGATAAAAACCCCGAACTGTTAACCGACGTAATTGAAGAAGATGCAAACCGTTTTTGGGCATATTTAGAAATATTGCATAAGGTGTTATTTAAGCTTGAAGATGAGCTGAATATGCATGATGTTTTAGAGGCTCAAACGCATCTTTATGAAGATTTGCTCATCATTATTGATTCTCTTAATAAAATCACACTTAAACTTGATAATTTCTATTCACAATACATACCCGAGGTAGAATAATGGATAACGTAGACGTATTGTATATGCGTAACGGTATGCTTGTAAGTGCCGTGAGAGCGCAGGTTAAAGAGATTATAACTCTTAAAAATGAAGTTATAGCATTTATGAAAGGGCATCAAGATCGTTTTTCAATAGATGAATTGACGACTTTTAATTTGTTTGAGATGCACTTAAACATGGTCGAGATAGACTTTTTGGAATTATCTCAAAAGGTAGAAAGATTTGCAGACGAAGAGTATATGCAGCAAACTTGTAATGTGGCCTTAGATGGTTTGCAACAGGAGTTGAAAGCTATTATTCCAAAATTGCGGATCTATAAAAATTATGTGTCAGATGATACTTAAATTTTATCGAAAGAAACCTCACTTTTGTGGGGTTTCTTTTTGTTTACAGATTATAATAATGCTATAGTCATTTTATGTATATGTCGGGGGAAGGTGTTGTTTTAAAAGTTAAGCCGCAAGGTCGCGGTACTTTTTTGGTGTGCCTATTTACCGAAGAATATGGAAAAGTTTCAGGTCTTTTACGCGGTGGACATAAAATTTTAAGCGCCATACAATTGGGCAACGTGGTTGAATTTGAACATACGCGCAGACTAGAAAGCCAGCTTGGCGCGTTAACGCTCGACGTTTTGTACACCCCAAGTGCTTTGGCTTTTACCAATGTTTTCCGCATGCAAGCCTTGCAATATTTATGTGAAGTCCTTTTAGTTTCTTTAAGGGAAGAAGAATCGCACCCAATGCTTTATGCTGCGACAAAAACTTTTTTAAAAGAAATCCATCTTGATGGTTTGTGGGAACGTTTAGGTAATTACGAGCTGCAATTTTTAAGCTCAATTGGTTATGGGTTGTCACTTTGCGAGTCGCAAGCGGTGCGTCATGATAACGATACATCGCCGCTTTATTATGTGTCGCCAAAGTCGGGTAGGGCGGTTTCAAAAATGGCTGGTACACCCTATAAAGATAAAATTTTAAGGTTACCCGCTATTTTTGGCGGTAAATCAAAGGATTTACTTGACGTTTTTCAATTAACAGGGCATTTTTTAGAGGTAGCACTTGAAGGGCGTCCCCTTCAGGCGCGTATAGATTTAATTCAAAATGCAAAGCAAACGGGGTTTAGCGAAATATGAGCGCAAAAGCAGGGATAATTCTTAAGGGTGAGTTTAATAATGAGCTAAGTAGTCGTTATTTAACTTATGCGATGAGCACCATTATGTCGCGTGCCTTGCCCGACGTGCGCGATGGTTTAAAACCTGTGCACCGCCGTGTTTTATATGCGATGCGTATGATGAAACTAGACCCTGAAAAAGGTTATAAAAAGTCAGCCCGTGTTGTGGGTGACGTGATTGGTAAGTATCACCCACATGGTGACCAGTCTGTTTATGATGCGATGGTGCGTTTAAGCCAAGAGTTTTCTTTGCGTTATCCTTTGGTTGACGGACAAGGGAACTTTGGTTCTATTGACGGTGACAGCGCGGCTGCCATGCGTTATACCGAAGCTAAGCTTACAAAAGTTGCTGCATGGATTATGAAAGATCTTGAAAACGGCACGGTCGATTTTCAAGATAACTATGACGAATCTGATAGTGAACCTGTTGTGATGCCGTCTTGCTTCCCAAACTTGCTTGCCAACGGTGGTACGGGTATTGCGGTGGGTATGTCTACAAGTATTCCGCCACATAACGTGGGCGAACTTTGCGGGGCTATGTCGGCTTTGCTTAAAAACCCAGAAACACGTGATGCCACACTCTTAAACTATATTAAAGGACCTGATTTTCCTTTAGGTGGTATTTTGATTGAAAGTCCTGAAAGTATGGCAGACGCCTACTTAACGGGTAAGGGTGGTTTCCGCTTACGTTCTAAGTGGGAAAAAGAAGAATTTGATCGCGGGCAGTATCAAATCGTTATTACAGAGATTCCATATCAAGTTCAAAAATCACGTTTAATTGAAAAGCTAGCCGATTTAATTCACTTGAAAAAAGTGGCTTGGCTGGTGGATGTACGTGACGAGTCGGACGAAAATATCCGTATTGTACTTGAACCTAAAAACAGAAATGTTGATGCGGCGCAGTTGATGGAGCACCTGTTTAAACTCACTGATCTAGAAACACGTTTTTCACTCAACATGAATGTGATAACAGGGGCAGGGCAGCCGCGTTGCTTGTCACTTAAAGAAAGTTTGTTAGAGTTTTTAGCGCACCGCCGCGAAGTGCTTTTACGTAAAAGCCATTGGCGCAGCGAAAAAATCCGCGCGCGATTGCACTTACTGCAAGCCTACCGCGTTGTTTATTTAAACATTGATGAAGTTGTGGAAATTATTAAAACCCATGACCAGCCAGCACCTGTGATGATGGAACGCTTTAACATTGATGAAATTCAAGCTAATGCTATTTTGGACATGCGTTTGCGTCGTTTGCGTAAGCTAGAAGAGATGGAAATTCAGCGTGAGCACGACGAGTTGAGCGCAGAGCTTGGTGAATTGGCAGCAATTTTAGCAAGTGAAGAACGACAAACGGAAGTTTTGGTGGACGAAGTAAAAGCCATTAAGAAAGAGTTTGCAGATGAACGCCGTACACAAATAGCTTTGGCACCTACGGCTGAAATTATTCCACTTGAAGCCATGGTTGAAAAAGAACCTATGACCGTTGTTCTGAGTGACAAGGGTTGGATTCGTGCTATGAAGGGTTACCTTGGCGATGAACAAGAGGTTAAATATAAAGACGGTGATGTTGAGTCGTTCCGTGTGAAATGTACAAGTATTGATAGTCTTTGTGTGATGAGCTCTAGCGGTAAAATATTTACATTAGGTGTGAATAAGTTGCCAGCAGGGCGTGGTTTTGGTGAGCCTCTTCAATTGATGATTGATTTGCAGCCAGACGATAAAATTGTGGCGATGTTTGCACCAACAGCAGAACGTTATCTTGTTTCTGGTAAGAGTGGTTACGGTTTTGTAATTAAAGCTGAGGGCTTGAAGTCTCAAACGAAGTCAGGTAAGCAAATTTTAAACCTATCAGCCAAGGCTGATACGGCGGCTTATTGTGTGCCTGTAGAAGGTAATTTGGTGGCGACTGTAAGCAGTAGCAAGCGTTTGCTTGTTTTCCCTGTGGACGAAGTTTCTGAAATGAACCGCGGTAAAGGCGTACGTTTAATGAAACTGCGTAACGAAACGCTTGATAGCCTTGTTGTTTTTGATAACCGTGCAGGGCTTGGTTTAACGGGCGGTGCTAAAGACCGTGTGGTTGAAGATATTGATCGTTGGTTTGGTCACCGTGCACAAGTTGGTAAATTGCCACCGCATGGTTTTACAAAAGAAATTGAACTTTTTGCGCCTGAAGTGCCCGAAAGTAAATTGGATGAAAAACCTGAAGTGCCTGGTGAAAATTTAAGTAAGTCTGAGGTGGGTGCTATCAGTGACATTGATCGTTTGATTAAATTGGCGACAAAGCCTATCCCTGAAGACGCGGAAGAACTAGATTTCTTTGGTGATTTAAATGGGGATGATGATGGTGACGCTTCATAATAGTTGTGTCAATATAGATTAAAAGGGGGCGTTGAGCGCCCTTTTTTTTAGGTGGTGAATGAATGGTCACCAGTGATAGAATTTGAACTTGCGCCTCCTCCACCCTCGGCATATTGCGCTACCATGCGGCGTCACATCTCAACATTTTAAGTTGTAAGAAATATAAATATCCCTGAAATTACAAAATAAAAAAAAGCCCTCGGGTGAGGGCATTTTTATTTATATATTAAAAGTGTATTTTAAAATAAATCGGGATTGTTGTATTGTGCTGCTTGCGTTTCAGCTGTGAGCGTTTTAATTTTAATTTTAGCAATGCGTTTGCCTGTCAAAGCGATAATGACACCTATAAAGGCTAATATGCAAATAGCCGCGAAGATGGGCAAGGTGTTTGCAAAGCTTAAAAGCGCTGTTTCCCCCACGGGGGTGGATTCAACAAAATGTGTAACTGAATAGGCAGCACTAAAAATGACACTGGCTAGAATTGAAAAGGCTGATATAGCGCTAAGATAGAACATTGTCTGTATCTGTTGGGCAGATGTTTCTTCCCAGTTTAGAATAGCCTTCTCTTGTTCAATTGCTTGTTGTGTGAGCTGGGCTTCAACCAACTCAACGCCGGCATTTTGATATTCCAAAAAGATGCTGAGCTGGGCAAAGCCTAATACAGCAAAAAAGCCAGTACAGGTTAATGTAACGACGTTGGGCCCTATAAAGTAGGTTAGCATGCTAAGTGTTAAAGTAATAACTGCAGAAATTACAATTATTGAAAGGGTTTTATTAAAGTTTTGCAAAGCGCGCATTTGCGGCCTCCTGTATGAAAAAGAAAAGAAAGATGTTTTTGTGTTCAATTTGGATTGTATGTGTTTTTTTGCTAAATACAAGGGGAAATGTAGTGTTTATAAGATTTTTCCTGATGTCATATGCTTTTTGTAGGCATAACCTTTAATGCGCTCTATGTAAAAACCTGCCTCTGCTAGGCCGCGCCTTACATGGGCGGCGGCTGTAAATGTGGCGAGTGTTGTGCCTTTGTGGGAAAGTTTGAAAATTTGTTTATACAGTTCTAAGTTCCACATTTGAGGGTTGCGGCTGGGTGCAAATCCGTCTAAATACCAAGCATCTGCAATGTTTTTGCATAGTGGTAACGTGGTCATAACATCACCTATCATGAGTGTAAGTTTTATGTTTTTGCTTAATTGAACGCTGTTTATTTGATTTTGAATAAGGGTTGGATAGTGTGCAGCAACGATATCACGCCATTTTTTAAGCTCTGGATAATTGTTGAGCGCTTCCTTAAATGTTTCTAATTTTAGCGGGAACATTTCAGTGGATATAAAATGCAGTTGCTGCTTTTCGTGATTTTTAGAGGTCTTTTCCCAAAGGTCTATGGTGGCAAAAAAATTAAGCCCTGTCCCAAAGCCTGTTTCTATGATGGTGAATTCTTCTTTATTTGCCCACGCGCTTGGTAAGTGGTTGCCCTTTAAAAAGACATGCCTTGTTTCTTCGAGGCCATTTTTGGGTGAAAAGTACACGTCTTCAAAGTCATTGGCAATAAGGTTGCCTTGTGCGTTCCGAGAAGTTTTTGCAAATTGAGTCATGTGCCATTTTTAAAGTTTATGTCACGGTTTGTCCATAAAAAAAAGACCATCCAATGTGGGTGGTCTTTTAATAAACGCTATTACTTAGAGATGCCGCGCACAATTTTCTTGAGCGCTGAGTTTTTCTCAATGGTGATGGTTGTGTTGGGTTCAATGCTTTCCTCGACTTGGGCATAAACGGCTTGTTCGCCGTCAAATATAATGATGACAGAAAACTTCCAAATAGTGATGTGACGAATTTCCTCTAAGTCTAATGTTGACTTCAAAGCGCCGTAACTACCATGCGGTTTTTCTATGCTGGCGGTGTTTGTAACATTAACGTGATACGCTGTGCAAACTTTGCCTTTTAAAATGCAGTTTAAAATAGCCTTGGGCGGTTTTGCACCAAGATCGGCGGCAACTTCGTTACCGTTGGCTGTAAACTTATCGATAATATCAATATAGTTAATAACGCTAACTGCTGTCTTCGTCGGATTAAAGCCTTTGGCATGAACCGCTTGACGGTTAACTTTTTTACCGCTGTCTATCTGTTTTTCAAGAGCGGTAAAGGCTTCTTTCATTTGTGTGTGGCTTTTAAATGAACTGACGGCTTTAGATGTGTCTGAGTCCATTTTTGTTGAGCTACAGCCCGAAAGAGCCAGAAGGCCTAGAGCTATTGTTGCTATTGCAATGCTACGTTTTTTCATAATTTCACCTCGCGGGTGTTAAAGCGATATAGCTATCAATGTATGGAAAATGTGTATGCCTTGAAGGGCTTTGAAGTATAGGCATGGTGCCTAAAAAACGTTGAAGTTATTTTTTTAACAATTTTTATATTATAATTTATTTTTATATCTGTCCAGTTTTTAGCATAAAAAAACGATATTTCAGATATTCTTAGGGTTTATAATTGCTTGAAATGTGTTATGTTGTTTGGGAAATCTATATAAGAATTAAAGGGGACTATTATGGCACGCAAGTTAGATAGAGATGGCATGTTTTACAAGAATCGTTATACGTTTGTTTCGGTTATTGTTATTTTGGGTATGTATTTCATTGCACAGTCGTATTACGATCCGAGCAGTATTGTGCGTACGGGTGCTGCCGTTGTGGCGGGAGAGGGTACGCCTGATATTGGCGGTGAGTTTTCTGCTGTGAATCACAAAGGGCAGCCTTTTACAGAAGATAACTTGCAGGGTAAATATTCCCTTGTTTTCTTTGGTTTTACACATTGTCCTGATATTTGCCCAACAGCTTTGAGCGTTTTAAGTGATGTTTATACGGGCTTAAGTCCTAAGCACCAGTCTAATTTACAGGTGATTATGGCTTCGGTTGACCCATTGCGCGATACCGTTGAAACTATGGGTGAATATGTCCCCGCTTTTCACGAAAGTTTTATTGGGCTAACAGGCACAGAGGCTCAAATGAAAGAAATGGCTAAGGCGTATTTGGTTTATTTTGCAAAACATCCAGCAGATAAAGATGGTAATTATACGGTTGACCATTCGGGTTACATTTACCTTATTGGTCCAGATGGTCGATATGTTAAACATTTTAGCCATAAAGACACGGCTGATGACATAAGACAAAGCCTACAAAGCTATTTGACTAAATAAAAAAAAGCCTCCGCAAGTGGAGGCTTTTTTTTTAACGATAGTCTGTATGGTTAAGGGGTGAGGGGTTGGCCACCGCTTAGGTATTTGAATTGTATGATTGTCACTTCTGCATCTGTGGTTATATGCGGGTAAAATTGTTGCATATCTTCTAAAAATTTGGATAGTTCAACGGCAAAGGTTTGCGGCGTCACTTTTATGCCTTGATGTTGTAGATCCTCAAGAGTGATTTCTTTGAAAGTGGTTGTTTTTACAGTGTGTATGTCTAGGCAGAGTGGTGATCTTGTGCCATGGCTGGCTGTTACAAGATCTTGCCCGGTGCTAATATCACGGTGGCCGTTGCGGATAGTGTTGGTCACTTTTCCGTTTATAACGCCGTTAAAAAGTGAGTCATCTAAAAGTAGGTTGTTTTTCATGTCGCTACCTCATTATTTATTTAGTGAAGGTAAAGCTTAGGGAAAAATAAAGGTTAAAATAGAACTTACGGCTTTGTGTATATATAAGTACGCTAATTTTGTCAATGTGTATGTTAAACGAACGATGTCGGTCAATGATGCATAATTACCTCCTAGCATGGCACGATAGAAGCGAGAAAATACATGTTTTTACTAGAAACCGTGACATTTAGAGGTGTATATTTTAGTATGGCAAGAACAGTTCAATTTTATAAGAAGTATCTTAAAATGCCAGAAAATAAAAACGCCGCAGACTCTATCCTTTATCACTCATTGCCACGTCCAGGTAAATTAGAAGTTGTCGCCACTAAACCGCTTATGACGCAAGAAGACCTTTCTTTGGCTTACACGCCAGGCGTTGCAGCTGTTTGTACAGCTATAGAAAATGATGTATCACAAGCATATAACCTTACATCAAAAGGGAACTTGGTGATGGTTGTTACCAACGGTACAGCCGTTTTAGGTTTAGGTGATATTGGCCCTGATGCTTCAAAGCCTGTAATGGAAGGCAAGGCTGTTCTTTTTAAAAAGTTTGCAGATATTGATGTTTTTGACATTGAAATAAACGAAAAAGACCCGAAAAAATTAGTCGATATTATTGCGGCGATCGCACCAACATGTGGTGGTATTAACTTAGAAGATATTAAAGCTCCTGAATGTTTTTATGTGGAACGTGAATTGCAAAAACGTCTTGATATACCAGTTTTTCATGACGATCAGCACGGCACAGGTATTATTGCCTTAGCCGCATTTATTAACAGTTTGCACCTTACAGGTAAGAAAAAAGAAAAAGTGAAAATTGTTTTTAGTGGTGCAGGGGCAGCAGGGCTTGCTTGTGTACGTATGTTGATTGGTTATGGTGTGCCGCAAAAAAATATTACGTTGGTAGACATTGATGGTGTTGTTTATGAAGGTCGTCCAGACCTGCAAGAGCACCTTGTGGAGTTTGCACAAAAAACAAATGCACGCACACTTGGCGATGTGATGGAAGGTGCTGATGTCTTTTACGGTTTAAGTGCAGGTGGTGTTTTGAAAAAAGACATGGTGAAAAAAATGGCGAAGAAGCCTGTTATTTTTGCAATGGCGAACCCGACACCTGAAATTATGCCACATGAAGTTTTAGAAGTGCGTGACGACGCCATTATTGGTACAGGACGCAGTGACTTTCCAAACCAAGTGAACAATGTTTTGGTTTTCCCTTATGTGTTCCGCGGTGCGCTTGATTGCGGTGCAACAACTGTTAACACAGAAATGAAGGTGGCAGCAGCTGAAGGTATTGCCGCGCTAGCACGTTGCGAAGCAGACGCTTCATTAGATGTTGCTTATAAAGGTCAAACGCTTAAATTTGGCCATGAATATGTTATTCCTAAACCATTTGACAGCCGATTGGTTTCAATTGTTGCACCTGCTGTTGCAAAAGCGGCAATGGATAGCGGTGTATCTAAGCGTCCTATTTCTGACTTAGAGGCTTATGCTGCCATGTTGAAAGGCAATGTCGATCAATCATTCTCATTGATGCGTCAAATCTTCACATCAGCAAAAAAAGAACCGAAACGTGTGGTTTATCCAGAAGCAGAAGATGGTCGTATTTTACGTGCGGTACAAACTTTAGTGAGCGAAGGTATTTGCCACCCAATTTTAATTGGTCGCCCCGAAAAAGTAATGAACACTATCCAAAATATGGGGCTGACCATGAAGAAAGGTGTGGACTTTACCTTTGTAGACCCGAATAACTATGAAAAACATGCCGAATATAGCGACTTGTTTTATAAATTGCGTATGCGCGACGGTATTTCACAAAGTGAAGCCGAAATTATCATGCGTTCACGCTGGGCTTCACTCGCTTCTATGATGGTGCGTGTGGGCGATGCCGATGCCATGGTGGCAGGGGTGACTGGTAAATTTGACAAATTCTTACGTGCCACAAAAGATATTATCCCGCCAAAACCTGGTGTGAAGAGTATATCGGCTCTGCAGATGATTATGCATAAAGGGCGTGTCTTCTTTATTGGTGATACCAACGTTAATACCGACCCAACAGCCGAGCAAATTGCAGAGCAATGTGCGCTGGCTTGTGAAGAAGTGAAACACTTTGGTGTGAATCCAAGCGTAGCACTGCTTTCACATTCTAGCTTTGGTTCTCATCACGATGCGTCTTCCGTTAAAATGCAGGAAGCGCACCGTATCGTTATGAAAAATCATCCAGAGATTAGCATAGAAGGGGAAATGCAAGCCGACTGTGCGCTAGATATGACAATTATGCGCCGCACATTCCCAGATGCTAAACTAACAGAACCTGCAAATGTTCTCATTATGCCAAATGTTGACACGGCAAGCATTGCGTTTAACTTATTAAAGCATACGCTAAAATCGGCAGAAACATTGGGCCCTATTATGTTGGGTATGAGTAAGCCTATACATATTTTATCGACGTCGGCTTCTGTAAGGCAAATTGTGAATATGACAGCGCTTAGCGTGGTTGAAGCGCAGAATGATGTTTAAATAAATTGATTCTCAATTAAAATTAATACTTAAGGGTACTTGTACTTTGGCAAAAAATAAAAAGACAAAAAGTCAAAAAATGCGTGACCATCTTATTTATGAAGATGACGAAGACGTGCAAAAACAGTTCTCTATTGGGACTGGTTTGACGGATGAGGTGTATGGACAATGTCTTGATATTTTAGCTGCAGAAACCCAAGCGGGATTAATGGACTTAGACCCCATTTTAAAAAGCCTTCACCCTGCCGATATTGCCGACCTAATTGAGCGTTTACCGATGAAAAAACGCGAGAAAATCTTAGAGCATATCCCACAAGAATTTTTAGGTGAAACAATTTCGCAGCTGCATTATGAAGCTCAAGAAGCGGCTTTAAATGTTGTTTCTATTGAAGACCTTGTAGAAGCTGTGGAAAATATGGAGTCTGATGACCGTGTGAATCTTGTACGCTCACTCGATGAAGACCGCGCCGCTGAAGATGTTGATGGTATTATAACGCAAGAAGACCAAGGGCTTTTAACTTATGACGAAAATACCGCTGGCGGTATTATGCAAACTGAGGTTTTGGCTGTTTCTGGCGACTGGAAGGTGAGTGATGTTTTAACTTACATGCGTGAAAACCGTGAAAAACTGCCGCAGCGCATTGACCGCGTTTATGTGGTTGAATATCAAAACCGCTTGATGGGGAGTATTTCACTTTCTCGCTTAGTACGCAAAAATTTAGACGCTGAAATGTCCGATGTGATGCGTGGTGATAATGTGAGCGTACCACACGAAATGCGAAAAGAAGAAGTTGCCCACTTGTTTGAAAAATATGACATGTATTCTTGTGCTGTGATTGGTGAAGGCAACCGCTTGCTAGGTATTATTACTATTGATGATATTTTGGATGTCGTGATTGATGGGCAAGGTGCCAATATTATGCGTGCGGCTGGTTTGGATGAAGGGCAAGACTTATTTGCACCTGTGATGATGACTTCTAAAAAAAGATTTCCATGGCTTCTTATTAACTTGTTAACAGCTATTTTGGCATCGTACGTTATTTCTAATTTCGAAGCACAGATCAATGAATTAGTGGCATTGGCTGTGTTGATGCCAATTGTGGCTTCAATGGGCGGTAACGCCGGCACACAGAGTATGACGATCGCCGTGCGTGGTTTGTCGACCAAGCAGCTAACATGGCAAAACGCTAAACACCTACTTTGGAAAGAAATTCGTGTGGGTGGTTTTAATGGTTTGCTGTTGGCGCTGGCTTTAAGCGCTGGTACAATTCTTTGGTATGATAACCCAGCTTTAGGGTATGTGATTGGTGCCGCAACAATTATAAACCATTTATTGGCGGCTACAGCAGGTATTGTCATTCCTGTTATCGTTGACAAAATGGGAAGAGATCCAGCGGTTTCAGCAGGCGTGCTTTTAACCACGGTCACAGATGTGGGTGGTTTCTTTAGTTTCTTAGGCTTAGCTGCATTGTTTTTATTATAATTAAAAATTTAAATTTAGGATATTATAGCGAATGAACAAAGATGGTTTACTGCAAATAAAGCACAAAACTCACTTCGAAACATTGATTCGTTTTATATTGCTGTTGGCTGTTTTTATGGCTTACTGCGGTTATTTGACTTATGAATATGGCCTTGCTACAGGTGGCTTGGTAGGCGGGCTAACATGGAGCTTTTTTGTACTTTGCACACCTATTGCAGACGCTGGGTTCCTGCTTGATTTTCCTGTGCGCATATTAACAGGTGTTCGCATGATTATTATGGAAATTGTTGTATGGGCTATTGCTATAGTTTTAAATGTATATGCAGTTTTTTACAGCCCTGAAATTTATGAAACCACATTTTTAACCACGCTGTTATATAAAATTATTATGACACCAATACCTTATTGGGGCATTATTCTTTTGTGCGGTATCGGTACGTTTCTATCTATTTATTTTGGTGATGAAATGATGGATGTTTTTAAACATAAAGAATGCACAAAATTCCATAGCCATGGTTTTGTTTATCGCCTTATTGCAATGGTTGCTTTTTTTGTACTTATTGTGCTGGCTTATTACCATCTTTTAGAATCTTTAGATATTCATATACCAAGTATTTAATGAAAATAAAAAAACAGCTCAAAAGAGCTGTTTTTTTTTCGATGTTATGCACGCTCTAAAGCTGGAATACGCACATAATATTGTTGATGTGTTTCTATGTACTGTATAAGTAATGAAACGGTTTCACCTGAGTTTAAAATGATAGGGTGCAAGGCAGATGGATTGCCTTTCTGACGTGCATTTAACGCTTTTTTAGTAGCGTCTAAGGCTAACTCATCGGGTATACCTTTTAAAACTATATCGGCGGCACGCATGGTGTAACCTCCTGTTAGAAGCGTAATGTGTAAAAGATAAAAATGTTGCGACCTAAATAGGCGTATGAAAAAAATATAGTGTATTTGTTGTGAATTTCAAGGGTTATTATAAAAATAAAAAAGCCTCCGTTTATGGAGGCTTTTAAGTAAGATAACTTTACTGGAAGTTTAAGTTTTTTGTTAAAAATGTAGAAGCACAGTAATGGGCCGCATTGCTTAGATATTGTTTTAAAAGCGCAGCTTCATTGTTGTCAACCAATTCGCCGTAAGTTGGCGTGCTTCCAGGTTCTATATCAGAAGATTTGTATGTGCATGTATCAGCAGCTAGATCCTTTTTCGTGTACGCATCAATCAGGCGAATTTGGCTAATATACCAAACGTTGTTGATACCTGTTGTGTTGAGCCCCCAAAAACGCGTGTCTACATCCAGTAATAAGTCACCGTTGTTGTAAAACTTTACCATTTGATCTGCGTTGTTAAAAAGTTCATTCGTGTTTGGGTTAACACCAGAAAATATGCGTAAGCCATCGGTGTTGACAAGTTTGTTGTTGTAGCGTTCTTGTAGTGAATTTGTAATCTGTTAAATCAAAAAAAATATATCAATTTAGTTGTGTTGATGGAATTTAAGTTTGAAATGACGTAGGAGTATTTCGTCCATTTCTTGCATGGTTATGTTGATACCAAGCTCTTTTAACGAGGTGACACCCTTACTTTTTATACCGCAGGGAACAATGCCTGTAAAATGATTCATATCAGGCGATACATTTAAAGCAATACCATGAAAAGCGACCCATTTACGTACCCGAACGCCAATAGCCGCAATTTTCTTTTCACCTGAAGGGGTTTTTACCCAAACGCCTACATCGTCTGTACAATAAGCTTCGACACCAATATCTGCTAGACTTAGAATGAGCCACTGTTGAAGGTCACAGATATATTGACGCAGGTCTTTATTGCGGTTGCGTAGGTCGATAACAGGATAAATGACACGTTGACCAGGGCCATGGTATGTAATGCGTCCACCGCGGCCAGTTTTAATAACAGGCACATTATTTCCGCCGATATAATCCTTTTTTAACTGGGTGCTGGTACCGCATGTATAAATGGGGGCATGTTCACAAAATATGAGTGTATCGCATTCTTCTAATGCCACCACTTTGGCGACAATAGTTTCCTGAAGTTCCGTTACGGCTTCGTACGGTGTTTCAGGTGTTTTATATATAATTTTTAAACTTGGTGCTTGCATGATTACTAATATACTGCTAAATACTATTTTATTCAAGGTGCGCCGACGTGGTGAAATTGGTAGACACGCAAGCATGAGGTGCTTGTGCCGTAAGGTGTGTAGGTTCGAGTCCTATCGTCGGCACCATTGAAAAATCCCCTAAAAGCTATCTTTCACACTTTGCTCAGCTGCTTATGGGCTCATGTATGTTAAATACACTTTACCCATAAGGTCTTCACGCAGTGCAAAATCTATTCTTTTATTGAAAATTTCAATCTAATTTGACATGTAGTTATAAGCTACTGTATGCCACAGGTACAAAGTGGTGGTACAAACGTGTGTTTTGAGTGGTGTGTTGATGTGAGGGTGTGTGTGGAATTTATGGTGGTTGGAGAGGGTGCGAAGAGGTTGTACGAAGTTGGACTTATAAGTCTTCTACCATTTTTTCTACAATATCATAGCCAATATCACCTTTAATAAAACAGAAGCCAGCAAATGTGCCGTACAAAAACCTTAGCAATTGCTTAGAGTCATCATAGCCTGCTTTTGTGTCTTGTAACTGTAACAATAGGCATTCTAAATTCTTAAAGAAGTCGAAAAGCTGTTCATCTACCATATCGTATTTGTGTAAGGTAAAGCTAATTTGCTGAGACAGTAATTTTAAGTTCGTTAAAATACAGTGGAATTCAGGGCAATCACTTGATAGATGGTTTTGAACTGCATAGTAGCCTTCATTTGAATGAATTTGAAGTGAGTGTAGCAGCTACTTTGAGCGAGAATATAATGTTTTGTTACAAAGGTTATATTTTTAAATATACATACACTACATAATTGCATAATAAGTTTGACGTTGCAATTAACGCATGTTACAACCACGTTTCAAAATTAGACGGAACATCTATTATACCTTTAAAACAATGCACTTACGGTAACGTTAGATGTTTTTGAATAACTTTGAATCAATGGCGAAAATCTTCGCTTTATTCTTTACTCTCGTTTGAGGAAACCGCTCATGAAGATAAAATCTATACTTTGCGCTGTGGCGCTTTCGGCATTCTTGGCGTTTTCTGCTCAGGCAGAACTAGCTGTAGAAACTATTATTGAAGAAGATGATGCTCGTATTACCTACACAGGTAATTGGGTTCATAAAACTCATGCTAATGCACACGATGGTCAGTATGTCGCAGGCAAGGCAAGCGCGGTAGATCCTGCTGAGCCGGGTTCAATTTATATAGACTTATCCGACGCAGTACCTGAAAAGTCATATTGGATTGAAATAGGCACTTTAAGACACACAGCCGACTGGAGATCAGTCGATGTAAAAGTCTTGATTTACACAGCAAATGGCGTGACTGAAGGGAGTTATAGTCAAGTAGGTGGCATATATGAGGTATATGTCGTGTCGCTAGGCGGTATTGAAGGCCTTGAAGGTATTGAAATATCAAACGCCACGTCCGATGATCGTCATGTTGTTTTTGACTACGCATTAGTGCGTGATATTGGTTATCCAAGCTCACCTGGCCCTGTTTATGAAAGCAAGGGGAACTTTATTCCTTCTGGTCCTATGGGTACAACTTTTGTTGGTGATGCTAGCATTACAGAGCTGCCTATTGTGATTCAAAGCGCTGCCGATAAAGTAAACTTTGGAAGAGATGTTGTTATGCTGGATGATAAAGATGGCAATGGCATTAAAGAGTTCATAACTCAAGGATCGATAGGGAGGTCTAGCTCTTCTCCTTTGCTATTAGATGAATATGGTACAAGAATGTTTATTGTTTCTACAAATTCAGACGGAACTGTTAAGTCATACCAACCTATTGGTTACAAAGCTGTTAAAAACACTGGTTTTGAAATTGATTCAGGTAATTATAGTTATAGTTATTTAAAACCCGTGGGTGATTTTGACGGCAATGGCACAACGGACGTTTTACTTGTTGGTCAAAGTTTTCATATATTGTTATTAGACGATAATGAAGCAGATGGCTACAGTGTGATAGGCACAGTTAAAGTTTCCAATGCTGTTGGTAATTTACCTGAAAGTATGCCAGGAGGGCTTCTTTTTAATGAATCTCAAACGGAAGCTTATGCCGATGTTGATGCGAATGGTGTGATGGATTTTATTACTGTTATTCGCGGTAGTGCAAATAAGCAATACGTTTATGCACGTGAGCAATTGGGCTATACATTAGTGCGAGATGTTACTGTTCTTGTTTTAATGAATATTGACGGTACGGTAAAAGAGCTTAAACACTTCCAAGATTCAGTTACTACAGGTGTATACCGTGTTGCTGGTGATGTTGATGGGGACGGTGTGGTTGATTTAATGCATAGCTCACCTGTGGATGGTGGATATGAAATTGCCCTCATGAATAGTGATTTTACTATTAAAGCGGTTAAAACATTTACTGTTACTAAGAATGGTACGCCATTTGGGAATGGACGACTAGGATATATGATACCTGCTGGAGATGTTGACGGAAATGGTATCGGTGATGTTTTAATCGCAGCTTACTCTTCATTAGGTGGTAATGTGTTTAATTCAAGCCTAGAGCTGGTTCTTTTACATGAAAATGCAAGTGGTGACTATGCAGTATTAAGCCAACAAGAAATTGTGCATGCTGATGATTACATGACCAACCAATACAATAACATGGGGGGCGCTCTTACTAACTCAGTGGGTGCAACTTTAGCTGATATGGATGGTGACGGAGATTTAGACGCTCTTATTAACCACAACACTATAGGTATTCATATTCGTTTTTTTGAATAACGTTTAACCTACTTAACGATGTAAAAGCACTCCTTTATGGGGGTGCTTTTTTTATATCTATATTTAACCTTCCTTATTTCATTACTTAGTCGCGACTTTCGTACATTGAGGTTTGTATTTGGTTTATATTTAGATGTACTCGCTAGAGGGGATGCCGTGACCCGAAGGTTAAAACTTTAGCGGGCGGCTTGTGCGTGGTATGTTTTCCGACAGCGTTTAGGAGAAATAAATTAGAA
>TARA_R110000868_G_scaffold18840_5_pt1 | contig 41225 bp, 30 predicted proteins | sample TARA_R110000868 | Tara Oceans TARA_R110000868 (sample SAMEA4397489) | marine metagenome | biome: Polar Biome; feature: [SRF] surface water layer (ENVO:00010504); material: water (ENVO:00002006), including particulate matter (ENVO:01000060) such as... | depth 5 m | reverse complement strand
TGCAAAAGCTTGTACAGCGGTTCGAATCCGCTCGATGCCTCTAAACCTTCATCTTAAATGATGAAGGTTTTTTGTTTTAATAGCGCCCTTGAAAAAAAATGATTACTCCCTTATAAGTTCTATCCCCTTTTCAATATTCAATTGATCCTTAGGAAGAAAGCCTTTTACTATTAAAACCAAACCACAAATAACAAGGATAATACCAAGTCCTTTTTTAACCAATAAAATTCGCCTTTTGGTAAGTTTTCTTCGCAATTGTTTAGCTAATAATATTTTAAATATATCGGTAACAAAATAAGCCCCGATCATAGCGGAAAAGAAAAGTATTATTCTATTTGAATCATTATCCAAACTTGGCCCGACTACAATAATAATACCCAGCCAAAATACCAATACCCCAATATTTATAAAATTCAATAAAAATCCCTTAACGCATAAACTTAGGTAATCCCCTTTGGTAATCCTGATTTTAGTTTCTTGTTTATGGGATTCTTTCTTAAAGACATTGGTTAGTCCATAAACCAACAGGATGGTACCTCCAAAAACAAATAGTCCAGGATGGTTACTAAGGTTTTCCAATAATTGAAAACTACTAAAATAGGCTAAAGAAATAAAAATAATATCGGCAACAATTACGCCTATATCAAAACATAGAGCCGCCCTAAATCCTTTAATTGCACTTGTTTCCAAAAGAACAAAAAAAACAGGCCCAATCATAAAACTTAAAAAAAAGCCTAATGGTATTGCCGCCTGTATGTCCTCAATCATAAAGTTCTCTTTCTTACATTCTGGTAATTTTACCACCAAAAACCGTTTTCTCCTCCATTTTGGCAGGATTACCGTATACCATGACCTCTCCTCCAGCTTTTACGGCAGCCTTTACATAATCCGTTGCAAAAACCTCTGCCCTAGAGCCGGCATTGACATTAATGGTACTGAATTTAGTTTTAAAGTCCTTTCCTTTATATACACCTCCAGTGTTTATCTGTACATCTTGAATATTAGAACCACCAGATGCAGAAATAATTCCTCCAGTTACACTTTTTATTAACATTTGGTCCACTTGCGCACTGATGATCAATTCTCCGCCTTCCTGTGCCTTAAGTTCCAAAATGTCCTGCTTTATAGGCTCTTTGGATGAAATTCTGGCATCTTCATTAGTATCAATAACAACAAGTTTTTCGGTATAATGCAGATCTATAAAAGTTCTATAGCCACTAAATAGCTTATTGACTTCCATTCTAATCTTCAATATCCCATCATTGTTAACAATCGCAACATTGTTGGTGTTGGCACCAGTAATTACAGCTTTGTTTACATCTGATTTTATAAGGTTAACAGACAAACCATCAAAAGCCTTAACTTCCTTAAATGGTTGTAAATTCTGAGTTACCTTTTCGTTTTGCGAGCTTAATGAATGGGTTGCAATCACAAACAAAAGCATCACTATTAATTTTTGATCCATTATCATAGAGATATAGTTTTTAGGTCTATATTCATTAACCCAAAAACATTCTTTCCGGATAAATTCCGTAACACATATTTATATTCTGGTAATAATTCTTCCAACTTTATCGAGCTAACTCCATTAGTTAAACAAATTTCATTCCAAAACAAAAATTTAGTCGTTTTTTCCCAATAAGGAAAAATCCAAATGGCGCTTTTTTAAATCTGTACTCTTTACCATTACAACCACTTCATCACCCAATTGATAGGTTTTCTTGGTTTTTTCACCAACAATGGCGTATTCCTTTTCGTCAAAGGTATAATAATCATCCTTTATATCTCTAATTCTAACCATTCCTTCGCACTTATTCTCAATAATCTCAACATATAAACCCCATTCGGTAACTCCTGAAATTACCCCTACAAACTCCTGGTCCTGATGATCTTCCATAAATTTTATCTGCATATATTTAATGGAATCACGTTCAGCATTTGCGGCCAGACTTTCCATATCTGAGGAATGTTTACATTTTTCCTCATAAGGCTCTGCCTTTGGACTATCACCTCCATCCAGATAATGTTGTAACAATCGGTGTACCATCACATCCGGATACCTTCTAATTGGAGAGGTAAAATGAGTATAATAATCAAAAGCCAATCCATAATGGCCAATATTATCAACAGTATAAATTGCCTTGCTCATACTACGTATGGCCAAGGTATCCACTAAATTTTGCTCCTTTTTACCCTTTACATCCTCCAAAAGTTGATTAAGGGAATTACTTATAGATTTTTTATCCTTAAAATTTAATTGATGTCCAAAACGCGAAATAATACCATTTAGGGCCATCAACTTATCCTCATTGGGCTCATCATGGACCCTATAAACAAAAGTCTTGACCGGTTTTTGCTTGCCTATAAAACGGGCAACCTTTCTATTGGCCAACAACATAAATTCTTCAATAAGCTTATTAGCATCCTTGGATTCCTTAAAATAGACTCCTTCCGGCTCCATTTTTTCATTAAGATTAAAACGTACCTCAATTTTATCAAAAGAAATAGCTCCTTGTTGCATACGTTGATCACGCATTATCTTAGCTAACCTATCCATGTTTAAAGTGGCATCAACTACCTCATCACTCACAGAATATGCCTCATCCCTTATAGATAGTTCCTGTGGAATGTTTCCGCTACCTGTCTCAATAATATGTTGAGCTTCCTCATATGCAAAACGTTCATCAGAATTTATTACAGTACGTCCAAACCACTCGTTTTTTATAACGGCATTATCATCAATTTCAAAAATAGCAGAAAAGGTGTATTTTTCCTCATTAGGACGCAGGGAACAGGCATTATTGGATAATACCTCCGGTAACATAGGAACCACCCTATCCACTAAATAAACAGATGTTGCCCTGTCATAGGCTTCATCATCCAATATAGTACCAGTTTCTAAGTAATGGGAAACATCAGCTATATGAATACCTATCTCATAATTTCCATTTTCCAATTTCTTAAAAGAAAGTGCATCATCAAAATCCTTGGCATCCTTGGGATCAATAGTAAAGGTCAAAGTATCCCTAAGATCTCTTCTCTTAGCTATTTCCTCAGCTTTAATACTGGTATCAAGAGTATCGGCAAACATTTCCACCTCAGTAGGAAACTCATATGGCAGACCGTATTGTGCTAAAATAGAGTGTATTTCGGTATTATGTTCCCCTGGTTTTCCCAATACTTGGGTTATGGTACCAAAAGGGGAATCCGCATTATCTGGCCATTCGTTTATTTCTGCTATTACTTTATCCCCATCTTCAGCAGAGGAAATATTATTTTTTGGTATAAAAATATCGGTATACATTCTGTAATCCGTAGGACGTACAAAGGCAAAATCTTTTTGTATATCAACAATACCAACAAATGCATTCTTATTTCTGGATATTACCTTTGTAATTTCCCCTTCTAATTTTTTTCCTTTTCTTCTAGGAAAAATATAAACCTCAACCACGTCTTTGTGGAAAGCTTTCTTTAATTTATTGAACGGAACAAAAACATCATCGTCCAAACCTTCCACTACAATGTAGGCATTACCCCTACCTGTAATATCTACCGTTCCAGTATGGTAGGTCTTATTTGAAGCTATAGCTTTATAGGCACCTTTTGCTTCCTCCAAAATTCGCTTCTTTTCCTTTAATTCTACCAATCTTTTAATAAGAGTATTCCTGTCATTGGCATCTACAACACCTATCTTAGCAGCAATTTGCTTATAATTGAAAGATTTCTCGGGTTCCTTTTCTAGAATAGTAAATATACCTCTGGTTATCTCGTTTTTTCTTTGATTTTTGTTTCTTTTATTATTCTTTGACATTAACACTTTTATTTTTGGAAAATTACGAATTATAATCCATTGTCTTTAAATTACAATTTTAAGTTTCCATCTTCTTTGATAAATATTGTTATCAACATCTATTATATATAAATGTTTTCTTTTTTCTTAAATTTAAAATAAAATGGTGATTATAATGGTCTGTTTATAGTGGATATAAAAAAGCAGGAATTAATTTGCTTTGAACCATTAAATAAGTTTATTGACAATTTATACAGTAAGTAAATATTATAAATCAAGGACTTAAATGGGTTATTAATATTTGTTGACAACCTCTATGAACATAAAATTATTGACAACTTAATGTAATGGGAATGTTAATTACTTCAATTAATTATTTAATATCTTTCTATTAGATTCTAAGAAGTAAATTATTCATTTAGGATAACATTTTGTAAAGCAAAATTAAACCGGGAAATCAAAATTTAATATTTACTTTTTATAAGTAGTTTGTTAACAATAAGCCATTATCATTAAACCACTAAGTAACAACGGTTTTCTATTATATTATAATTTATGTTGTTAATAAGCTGGTTTCTGTGGTGAAAGCATAGGTATTTGTACATTTGTGTATGTATGAATACTTATTTTATATACATATATTTTCTTTATTCATTAATAACTAACCAAAAACAATGAAAATAGCTATAGGTAATGATCATGCTGGAACGGAGTATAAACTTGCCATAATTGGGTTACTTAAATCTATGGGTGTCGAAGTAGTAAATCATGGTACCGATGGCACGGATAGTGTTGATTATGCCGATTTTGTGCATCCTGTGGCCAACGAGGTGGAGGAAGGAAATGTAGATTTGGGAATTATAATTTGTGGCAGTGGAAACGGAGTTTCTATGACGGCCAACAAACATCAGAAAATTAGGGCGGCATTATGTTGGACAACCGAGATTGTTAAATTGGCGAAAGAACATAATGATGCCAACATATTGAGTTTACCTGCCAGATTTATTTCTTTACCACAGGCCTTGGAGATGGTGAAAACATTTTTAAATACTTCTTTTGAAGGTGGTCGTCATGAAAGAAGAATAGAGAAAATTCCTTGTAAGTAAAGCACTTGCCTATAAATATTGTAATCATTTATGAATGTAGAAATAAAAAAGTTTAATGAACTTGGGGTTCAGGAATTATATGATATTTTACAATTACGAAGTGAAGTTTTTGTAGTGGAACAAGATTGTGTATACCAGGATTTGGACGGAAAAGATAAACTTGCCCTTCATGTAATTGGATATAGAAATAAAGAGGTTGTAGCATATACCCGGGTTTTTAAGTCTGGGGACTATTTTAAAGAAACGAGCATAGGCAGGGTAGTGGTAAGAAAATCTGAGCGGCAGTATGGTTTTGGATTACAAATTATGCAAGCTTCAATTGCCCTTATAAATGAGAATTATGGCCCTACACCTATACATATTTCTGCTCAGAAATACTTACTTAAATTCTATACTTCCCTTGGCTTTGGGAAAATTGGTGAGGAATATTTGGAGGATGGTATTCCTCATTTTGCTATGCTTAAGGAGTAGAAATTATAAACTCCGTTTCTAAATTTACCCTAATTTAATCTATAAAAAAGAGCTGTATTTACAGCTCTTTTTAAATTATAGTTTAGCTATGATAATTAAATTTTAATAGGAGTTTTGTCGCTTAAATTTATATCCTCCAACATACTATCCGTAAATTTATAGTGCCCTTTTGTAGTTATAATCTTAAAACGATTGGAATTCATTCGGCTTAAGGTATCCAAAAACAACCATTTGGATTTTAACAAAAGTGGTCTATCTGATTTTAAACTGATTTCAAAATAGTATTTTTTACCATTCTTTAAAGCCACAATATCTGGGGTAATTTTGGTATCACTACCCTTTTTTAAATAGGATTTTGGACACTCATAACCTTCTAAATCCGCCTTGATTTTTTCAAAACCGTGCGCTTCCAAATGGGTAATGGACTTCTTTATGAACTCCTCGTTATCTGACTTTTCAATTTTTATCATAGTTGTAAGTTACGAAAAAAAATCGATTAAATGCAAATAAATACGCTGATTAACAGTTATTTAAGTAGATGTTAACAAATTAATATAGAGCTCAATGAAAACAATTTGAGATAGGCGGAAAAATTCTGTATTTCAAAACTTATCCTAGCGGTGTACTGTATTTTGACTTCAATAATTAATATCGTATTTAACTTGAGGGTTTTACTGGCTAATTTTATGGAAAAGTGTTTTACCTATTTGTTCAACAACACCTACAACTAGGGCATTTCCCATAAAAAAAGCTCGCTTGGCATCACTTATTCCTTGGAGTTTGGTATGATTGTCCGGAAACATATTTAAACGTTCCAGCTCTATAGGGGTTAACCTTCTCAACCCTTTTTTAGTTTTGACCACATGTTTAAATCGTGAGGGGCTTTTCCCTCCTTCCCCTGTTATTATAGTTCTTGAAGCATTCTTTAGATTATCTGGAAATAACATGTTGCCTTCCCCATATTGGTATTGAAATCCGTTTTTGGCTTGGCGTAATTCTTTTTTTGCACCTTTTAAATATTCCCATTTGGCTATATCCTCGCGGGGAATTATAAAGTCATTGGTTATTTTTCCATTATAAAGAATATCACCCAGATTTGTTTTTGGTCCTTTATAATTGGGGATGGTCTTTGTGGTCGTAATTATACCATCAATTAAGATTCCTGTATTTTGAAATGGTGATAGTTTTTCTTCCAAATTAAAATCATTGGAAATAGTAACCAAATCACCTTTTAAGTTGAATTGGGTTATTTGGGACGGCGAGACCTCAACAGGAAAGGATTGGGCAATGGTTCCATTTTTAACAATCCACGATAGTGGATCTAATGAGTTAAGGGATTTAAAGATTGCTGTGGATTTGTGATAAGCCAAAATAAACACCCTTCGCCTGCGTTGGGGCATTCCATAATCTGCGGCATTTATAACGCGCCATTCCACGGCATATCCCAACTCGTCCAAACTTTTTAACATTACAGCAAAGTCCCTACCTCTTTGGTTTGATGGCGATTTTAACAATCTATCTACATTTTCTAAAAAGAGGTATTTTGGCTTGTTTTTTTTCTCCTTCAAAATGTTATGAATACTCCACCATAACACTCCTTTTTTTCCAATAAGACCTTTGGAATTCTTTAGGGAAGTGGCCACGGAATAGTCTTGGCAGGGAAACCCGCCCACCAAAATGTCGTGATCTGGAATTTGGGCAACAGGAACTTCCGATATATCCATATTGGAGTGGTTCTTTTTACCAAAATTATGTTCATAAACCAAAGAAGCATGTTGGATCTTGGTAGACGGCTCCCATTGGTTGGACCAAATTATATCGTAGTTCTTAGTTCCTTCCAATCCTAATCGAAAGCCTCCAACTCCGGCAAATAATTCTATGGCTTTTAATTTTTTCGTCATACCAGTGTCTAAAATTAGACAAAAAATAGGTCTTACATTTAATTTTTGGTACTGTAGTAGCCCACAATCCTTAAATTTTTATAATTTTCCAGATTCCGAAATAATTTTAGTTTCACAAGCCTAAAATAGTTTACATGAATTACTGCCAAAAGGGAATAAATTTTCTATTGATTACTGGAGTTTTATTATTCCTTTCCTGTGTGCCTAAAATAGACCAGGATAAGCTTGCCATCACTAGTTTGTTGGAGGAAATAAAACAGGAATTTGCCCCTGATAAAAGAGTGGCCCTTTTTAATGTTGAATTTGTTAAAAGTGGGGAACAATACATTTTGAAGGGAGAGTCCGATCTACCTGTGGCCGTTGCTACCTTAATGGAAAATTTGGCAGAACATAAAATATACTTTATAGATAGTATCCAATTGTTGCCATCAATTAATTTGGAGGGGTTTACCCAAGGTCTAATTACCATATCCGTGGCAAATTTAAGGGGTAAGCCCGCACATTCTTCCGAATTGGTTACACAGGCCACATTGGGAACACCTGTAAAAATATTAAAGAAAGAGAATGATTGGTTTTTGATTCAAACGCCGGATAAATATTTATCATGGGTAGACGGGGGAGGAATAGAGGTATTTTCCGGTGATAGGTATGCGGCCTGGAAGTCCACACCAAAAGTTATCTACACCAATACTATAGGACATTCCTATTCGGGAGCTGATAAGGATACACAAGTGGTTTCCGATATGGTAGCTGGAGGTGTATTGGAGCGTATAGGGGAAGAAGGGGATTTCTATATTGTGGGTTATCCGGACGGAAGAAAGGCTTATATCCTTAAAAATGAAGCAATGGATTATGACATTTGGTTGGCCACTTTGGATCCCAGTCAGGAATCCTTGGTAAAAACCTCTAAAACCTTAATGGGTGTCCCATATCTTTGGGGTGGGACTTCTACCAAAGGGGTAGACTGTAGTGGATTTACTAAAACAATATATTTTTTAAACGGGATTGTTTTACCTAGAGATGCTTCACAACAAATACACACCGGTAAACAGGTGGATGCTAAGAAGGATTTTGATAAGTTGGTTCCTGGAGATTTATTGTTTTTTGGTAAACCTGCAACCGAAACGACCACGGAACGCATTATTCATGTGGGTATGTGGATAGGCAACAATGAATTTATCCATTCCGCTGGAAGGGTGCATATTAGTAGTATGGACAAAAATGCCCCTAATTTTGACGCGTATAATCTAAATAGGTATTTGCGCTCCAATCGTTATCTAGAGCAATCTAAGGACGGACTCATTGAGTTGGCCAAAACACCTGTTTTTAAAGATTAACCCCAGATTATTTTAAGTTAACCGCCAAAATATAATCATCGGCCGTAAGGTAGAGTCTTTTTTCGTCCGTATCAAAAGCACAATTGGCGGTAGCCTGGCCCGTGTGGATTCTAGCCAAAGCCTTGCCCATGGGATCAAAAATCCAAACACCACCGGGTCCAGTGGCAAATAAGTAACCCATTTTATTTATTTTTAATCCGTCCGGTAATCCCTGTTGCCCATTTTTACCTATTAAATGGGTTACGTCATAGAAGAGCTTTTTATCGGTTACTTTTCCAGGCTCCACAATGGTATATTGGTACCAAACCGCATGTTCCTCATCAGAATTTGCAACATAAAGTGTGTTGCCATCGCCAGAAATTCCAATTCCGTTAGGGCGGGAAAGGGAGTCCAATAATATTAAATCCCCTGAGGACATCAAGCAATAAACTCCTTGAAAATCCAACTCTTTGGTGGGATCATCCATTCTTTTTGGCAAGCCATAAGGAGGATCGGTAAAATAGAGGTTGCCATTATTATCGAATGTTCCGTCATTGGGACTATTAAATTTTTTACCCATATAGGAAGAAACCAAGGCAGTAAAGTCTGGTTTGGGGGAATTTATGGGTGTATTCATTTTGGCTACCTGACGATTGCCGTGTTGCATAAGCACTAGGTCGCCTTCCATATTAAGCATTAGACCATTGGAGCCTGGTTCGTCTCCTGTAAAGTCGGTTCCAGAAAATCCGGAGGAATGCAGGTAGGTAACGGTATCGTTGTTTTTGGGATCTAACTTATAGACTTTATTATTAGGGATGTCCGAAAATAATAAATAGTTGCCCTCCTTAATCCAAAGTGGACCCTCGGTCCAGGCAAAGCCACTGGCAATAACTTCAATTTGAGATTTTGGGTCAATAATGGTCAGTGCTTCATCATCAAGGATTTCTATTGAAAATGAGGATGAAATATCTTCAATGGGCATGGATCTTTTGCTTGCTTCCTTGCAGGCTCCCAAGAGAAGAACGGAACTAATGATAGTACAGGTTATTTTATTCATTTTAGGTCATTATTTTAACGATTATAGTGATAACTGTCATAGCGGTGACCCCAAGGACAAAAGTTCCGGTAGATTGGATCTGATAGCCTTGTTTTACATTCATTCCGGTAAGTTGGGTTAATACCCAAAAGAAACTATCGTTTACGTGGGAAACAACTGAAGCTCCAGCACCGATTGCTAAAACGGTCATGGTAGCCATAAAAGGCTCACTAAGGCCTAATGCAGGCATTAATGGCGCTATTATGGAGGCAGTGGTTACCAATGCCACTGTTGAGGATCCCTGAGTAGTCTTAAGACAGGCGGCCAATAGGAAAGGTAGGAACAAGCCCAATTCCATACCGGTAAATTCAGAGGTGATGGTATCCGCTATTCCTGAATTTTGCAACATCTTTCCAAAAACGCCTCCAGCTCCTGTAATAAATATAATAGGTGCCGCCTCCCTTAACGATTCTCCAAACCAACCTGTGGCCGAGAAAATCTTTTCGTCCAACTTTTTAGGCAATACCAGTGACAATAAGACCCCTATTAAAAGTGCAATTACTGGAGTACCTAAAAAAGATATGGTAGATTTAAAAAAGGAAGGTTGAAAAGTGAATTCCGGGTAATCCATGACCGATTTAAAAATGATCAGCAAAATGGGAATTACAATGGCCAATAAGGATTTCCAAAGGGCTGGTTGTTCCTGTTTAGTTACTACTGCCTCGAGGATTATAGGAATGTGAATTCGAGACGCCAACTTGGTGGCAAAGAAATAGCAGGATATTAAGGAAATACTGCTGATCAGTAGGCCCCATATCATAACACTTCCTAAATCTGCCCCCAAAATACCTGCAGCGGCAATGGGTCCAGGCGTTGGGGGCACCATGGTATGAGAAGCGGTCAATCCCAACGCCAGGGCGGCTGTGGTACCAGCAAAGGATACTCCTGCTTTATGTGAAAGCACCTTGTTCAAAGGGTTCATGATAAGCAGGGCACTATCCGCAAATACAGGAATTGAAAGTATATATCCTGTAAGCAGCATGGCCAAATGAATGGATTTGGCTCCAATAACTTTTAAAATTCTGGAGGCTATAACAAATGCCCCTCCCGATTTTTCCAGGACCTTACCAATGGTAACTCCAAATAAAATAATGAGTCCTATTTTGCCCATTATATCCCCAAATCCGTTGTTGATGGAATTGACAATGGCCTCTATATCCATTCCTGTCATAAACCCGTAAGCAATGGCCGAAAAAAGAAGTACAAAAAAAGGATGAACTTTAAATTTAATGATGCCTATGATCAATAAGGCAAGGGCAAGTACTAAAGCGATAAGGTAAGTCATGGTTTTTGGTGGGTTTTTGGTGTTATTTAATTAAATAATATTTACCATTCCGTAAAGTTTCCATCGGGACCCCGCCATATTGGGTTGGACCAATTATGTCCAATTTTTTGACCTTCCCTTAATTTCTCTTCATTCATTTCAACACCCAGCCCAGGTTTTTGAAACAATTCAATATACCCATCCTTGATATCAAAAATTTCGGGATTCAGCACATAGTCCAAAAGATCAAAGCCCTGATTGTAATGGATTCCTATACTGTTTTCCTGAATAAAGGCATTGGCAGAGACAAAGTCTACCTGTAATGCAGAAGCCAAAGAGATAGGGCCTAAAGGACAATGGGGGGCCAAGGCTACATCATAGGCTTCGGCCAATGTTGCGATTCGTCTTACCTCGGAAATTCCTCCAGCATGACTAAGATCTGGCTGAATAATGTCTACGACACCTTCTTCCAGAATCTTCTTGAAATCCCAGCGTGAAAACATCCGCTCCCCAGTGGCGATAGGTATACTGGTGTAAGGGTAAATATGTTTTAAGGCATCGTTATTTTCGCTAAGAACCGGTTCTTCTATAAACATGGGGTCGTAAGGCGCGAGTTCATCTATAAGTCGCTTTACCATACCTTTGTGTACACGGCCATGAAAATCCAATCCTATGTCCAAATCGTTTCCAAATTCCTCCCGCAATAAACGAATGTTGTTGGCTACCTGTTTAACATCCTTCAAGGTTGAAATCCAGTCCATTCCCCCTGTGGCGTTCATTTTTACAGCTTGGAAACCGGCTTTTACCTTTTCATGCGCCTGTTCCAATAGCACCTCGGGATGATCTCCGCCGATCCAGCAGTACATTTTCATTTTATGTCGCACTGCTCCTCCCAATAAGTCGTATACAGGAACACCAAGAAATTTACCCTTTATATCCCAAAGCGCTTGATCTATACCGGAAATAGCGCTCATAAGGATGGGGCCACCACGGTAAAACCCTCCACGGTAGAGTATTTGCCATATGTCCTCGATATTTGAGGCTGATTTACCTATGAGGTATTGTTGCAGTTCCATCACACAGGCGGCTACCGTATCCGCTTTACCTTCGACTACCGGTTCACCCCAGCCTATAATCCCCTCTCTGGTGGTCACCTTAACAAAAAGCCATCTTGGCGGGACTTTAAATAGTTCAATGTTTTCAATAATGAGTTGTTCCTTCATAATCCTTTTAAAAATTCTTTTGCTCGTTATGGGGTAATCTAAATTTCAATTTTGTTTGGTTTTTTCTTCAATCAAAATCTTTTCCAATCGCATGATTCAAAAGAAATATGGAAATAAATATAACCAAATGTTATGAATATAAAGCACAATGAAGTTTTTCAACACTTTAGCCTAAAGTACAACAGTTTGTCCTGTTCTTACCGATTCGTCGGCTGCCAATACAATTTTAAGGCTATTTATGGCGTCCAACAAATGTGATGAAAGGTCATGGTCGTTCACAATGGCATTTAATAGAAATTTTTGTTCCAGTAGACAAAGTCCATCATGATCAGGTTCTTCTTCCGTGGTAATAAGGTCATCTTTTTTTATAAAATGTCCTTCCTTATCCAATTGGCTATGATGGATTTTTAGGCTACCGGTTTTTGTATGTCCTTCTATGTCCTGGGAATCATCCGTTGGTTTGTCCGCTATGGAAACCGCTCCTTTTGGACCAATAACATCCTTAATGAAAACGGCCGTTTCACTCATCATGGGGCCCCATCCTGCCTCGTACCATCCTACGGACCCATCTTTAAATCGCACTTGTAATTGACCATAATTGTACATTTTGGCATCTATTTCATCAGTTAAATTAACACCGATGGCACTTACACTAACAGGTGTAGATTGGGTCATTAAACACATAATATCCACATAATGAACGCCACAATCCACTATGGGCGACATGGAATTCATTAATTGTTTATGGGTATACCATTTATCTCCGGAACTCTGTTGGTTTAGGTTCATGCGCATTACCAAAGGTTTACCAAGGGTACGGGCAATCTCCACAAACTTGGTCCATGAAGGATGCACCCTTAAGATATAACCGACCACCATTTTTCTATTTTGTGACTTGGCCAAAGCCACTAATTCTTCAGCCTCTTTCACCGTAAGGGCAAGGGGTTTTTCAACAAAAACATGGGCCCCTGCGTTTAGACTTTTTCTAACATAATCGGCATGTGTATCTGGATAGGTGTTAATGGACACCACATCTGGTTTAGTTTCCCTTAAGGCCTCATCAAAACTGGCATAGGTAGGCAAGCCTCCCAATTCCTGGGACAACTTTTCCCGACTTTGGGGTTTACGGCTAACTAGTCCTACAATGTCAAATTCAGGAAGTTGATGATAAGCTCTGGCATGGGAAATTCCCATATTTCCGCACCCTACTACCAGGGTTTTTAGTTTGTTCATATTCTTAATTTATTGTTCTAGGGCAAAAGCAATAATCTGATTCCCTTTTTCGGTTCCTAATTTTTCGCCGCCACAAGCAATGGCAATATATTGTTTCCCATTAACTTCATACATGGCGGGAGTGGCAAATGCTGCTGCCGGTAGCTTGTATTCCCAAAGTAACTTACCGCTATTTTTATTAAAAGCTCTAAAATATCCATCCTTTGTAGCTCCGATGAACAAAAGTCCGTTTTTGGTGACTATGGCTCCTCCATAATTTTCAGAACCTGTTTGTGGAAATCCTTTTTCTTTCAGGGTCAACGTTTCTCCCAAGGGAATAGACCAAAGGTAATCACCGGTATTTAGGTCAATGGCATTTAATGTTCCCCATGGTGGGGATATGGCAGGCAGTCCATTACTATCCAAGAATTTTTTATACCCGGTATGCTTAAAAGATGTTTCTATTGGCTTTACCTTATTCTTATCTACATTAGGTACTATCTCTTCTCCATACAAGAATTGCAGCAAAGCGTCTATTTCCGTCTTTTTAATCTGTGGAAATCCAGTCATCATTCCTTTTCCCTTTTCTATGGTCAAGGCAACTGCCTCTTTTTTATGGGTCGATTTTAGGTTAACGAGGGAAGGATATCCACTTGCCACGAGACCATTACGGTCTTTTTGATGGCATACGATGCAATATTTGTTATAGGTATATTCTCCTATTGGTAGGCTTGTATCCATAGAGTCTTTTTCCATTTGAAGGAACCAAGCCATTTCATTGGAGTTTATGTAGATAATTCCATCATTGGGATCAGCGGCGGCACCTCCCCATTCCGCAGCTCCGTCATATCCAGGTAATAAGAGAACAGGATCTAGACCTGGTGGTGCATAGATTCTTTTGTCTGCTTCATTGAATTGAGTCAATAATTCTTCCTTATTTTCTGCATAAGGACTAAGGTCTTTTTCGCTCAAAAGATTGGATTGCCTAGCAAAAGGTCTGGGTTTTGTTGGAAATGGTTGGGTTTCCCATGTTTTTTCACCTTCCAAATTAGAGGTGGGTACAGGGATCTCCTCAATATTGAACAATGGGGTTCCTGTTGCCCTGTCGAAAAGAAACACATATCCTTGTTTGGTAACTTGTGCTACCGCAGGAATCTTTTTCCCTGCTCTTGTAATGGTCAATAGGTTGGGGGGTGCAGGTGGATCTCTATCCCATAGGTCGTGGTGCGTAAATTGATAGTACCAAAAGAGTTTCCCGGAATCGGCCTCCAAGGCCAATAAGGAATTGGCATAAAGATTACTACCCTTTCTTTCACCACCATAAAAATCAGGTGCTGCTGATCCAGTTGGTACATAAAGGATTCCAGATTCCTCATCCAAGGCCATACCGGCCCAGTTATTGGCAGCGCCTACGGTGTCACTTTTATAGGTTTCGGGATCTTCCCATGTTTCATTACCTGGTTCACCGGGATGGGGTATGGTATGGAATGCCCATTCCAAGTTCCCAGTTATTACATTAAATGCCATTATATCCCCTGGGGCTGCTCCACTTCCCTCGGAGAGCCGAATAGGCATTACAATTAAATTTTTGTAAACCGTTCCCGGAGTGTTGGAGACTACAAATTTATCCTTTGCATTTAAAGGCAATCCGGAATGAAGGTCAATTTTTCCATTTTCTCCGAAAGAAGAAATAGGTTTACCTGTGCTAGCATTTAAGGCAAAAAGATTAGCTCCTTGTGTAAACAGAATACGCTCATCACCATCCCTTTTCCAATAGGCAACACCTCGGCTGGTAGAACTTTCCAGGTTTAATGAATCCCCAAATCGCCATAATTCCATTCCAGTACGGGCGTCGAGTGCCACGGCCCGTAATGATGCGGTAACTCCGTATAAAACAGTGTCCACTACAATGGGGTTCATTTGCATCTGACCACTATCAGGAGCCGAATAGGACCAGGCCACCTTCAGTTGGGTAACATTTTCCAGGGTTATTTGGGAAAGGGTGGAATAGTGGTTGCGGTCCGGTCCACCCAAGTAAGAGGACCAACTAGCGTATTTTTTGGTATCGGCTGCGGTAGAAGTAGTATCCCAGCAGCCTATCAAAAAGAGTGACGCCATAGTTAAAAGAGATACATATTTAATATGTTGAAGCGACATAGGAGGTGGATTTATCGCTTAAATTAATTAAATTTTAGGAAACATAGGTGCTGTTTCTTGGTTGTACCAAATACTTTTAGTTTGTCAGGGATAAGATGGTTCTTTTCGCTCTGCCTCAAGATTCCCGAAAACCTAGAGGTTATTTAAAGATTTTATAGCAAATAATTTTTTAACTATAATTTTTTAATTGTTTTTTCAATAACGGGAACAATTAGTTCACCAAGTTCTATATATCCCTCCTTATTATAGTGTACATCTTTATCCCCCAGGCCATTTTTGTGGTGGATGGCAATGGACTTTTTGTAGATATCGTTTATAATAACACCATTTTTTTTCATTACGGATTTTGCCACAGTGTTGTATTTTGCTACATCTGCAGAATGTCTTCCCGCTTCATTAACAGGAACATAGGTGGTTGTTACAAAGATTAATTTTGCTGAGGTATTGGCCTTAAGAAAACTTACCAACTCCTCCATATTTTGTCTATAGGTGTGCAGATCATAGGTTATGGTTCCCTTAATTTTATCCCTATTGCCATAGACTTTGGAATCTGGGTGTCGATAACAAAGATCCCATAGTCCCCAATTAAATTGGATAATATCCCAATCCTCCTGACCTAACCAATCCTTAATTTTTTCCAGTCCTGTTCCGGTATGCTGTGCATTGCCAGGATTGTGCATAACCATAGCCTTCGTTGCTAGGGCTTCTTTTACTTTAGAAAAATAACCTATGGAAATAGAGTCTCCTATAATCAGTATTTTAGGCTCTTTTGGTTTGTACCCAACGCAAAGAAAAATACTTAAGACAATTAGGAGGTAAAACTTATTTTTCATGGGTTTGATGCTTTTAAAGGGGAAAAATAATTAAAATATGGAGAATCGGCATGATGGGATTACTTTAATGCTGTAATTTTTGGGTTTGTGTAAAGAGAGTTAATTAAACTTTTTGGCCTGGTAATGGAAAACTTGCACCCCTTTATAATATTTTATGAATGTTTATAGATATTCACTACATTGTTATAGCCAAATAATCTACCACTTTCAAAATGACAAACGAATCGAGCAACCTTTCCAAAAGGTTATTTTCCCTAGACGTATTTCGAGGTTTAACCATGTTTTTGCTTATTGCTGAGGCTGCAGGGTTTCACGGGAGTTTTGGGGATTATACGGAAAACAACACAATTTTGCACCCCTTGGCCGAACAGTTACATCACCACCCTTGGAATGGTTTAAGGTTTTGGGACCTAATACAGCCTTTTTTTATGTTTATTGTGGGGGTGGCTATGCCATTTTCATTAAGAAATAGGTTGGCTACAGGAAGTAGAAAAGCCGTTACCAAACATATTTTCAGAAGGTGTTTTTTGCTGTTTAGTTTTGGAGTTTTGCTGCACTGCGTATATAATCATGCATTGGTGTGGGAATTATGGAACGTCTTGGTCCAATTGGCCTTTACAATCCTTATTGCATATGCTATCATGAATCTTCCTCATCGTACCCAAATCATAATTTGTCTGGGTATATTATTACTAACCGAAATTCTATATAGGGTTTATAACCCACAGGATCCTTATAATCAAGGACAAAGTTTTGGCTCTTGGATAGATATGTTGGTGATGGGGAAAATTAATGGCGGTGGCTGGGTTTTCATAAATTTTCTACCCACCGCGGTCCATACGGTAATAGGTGTAATTTGTGGTCAATTATTACTTTCCAACAAATCGGCCAAGGAGAAGTTAAGCCCCATATTAATGTGGGGTGCAACCTTACTTTTAGTTGGTTATGGTATGGATTTAATAGGGGTAACCCCTATTATAAAAAGAATAGCAACCACCTCATTTACGCTCGCTTCAGGCGGATGGGCATTGTTGGTCTTGGCGCTGTTTTATTGGTGGATAGACATAAAGGACCATAAAAGCAACTGGCTGAAGATTTTTTCTGTCGTAGGGACCAATTCCATTTTTATTTATTTGTTTGCTGAAACGGTAGGTTCGCAATGGTTTAGAGGTTTTGGACTTATTTTTACCGAAGGAATATTAACTCCCTTAGGAGTACAGGAAGGATTAATAATGCTAATAAATTCCTTATTTGTGCTCTTTATGTTTTGGTATATAACCTACTTTTTAGATCAAAAGAAGGTATATTTTAAGATATAGCCCTGAGGGATTATTTTAGAATATCCTTATACTTACTGTTATCGTTTAATAAGCCGGAAGCAGTCATGATGGCTTCGTCATTTTTTAGGTGATAATCATAAAGTCCTTCCCTATAGAAATAACGCTTCAGAATCTCATCTTCTATATTTTTTTGTATTTCAGCCTTATATTTATCCAAAGCCATAACCTTACTTTTCTCCATCTCCAACAAAAGTGTTTTATAGTTTTCGGTAACAGAATTACTATATAAGACGCTGTCCTCGCTTGCCATGGCTTCCTTAAGTGCTTTTTCAGCCTTGGTTTCAAAGTCAAAATTACTTTTGGAAACATAGTTCTTAAACGATGTAAAATCACCATCTTTAAAACTGAAGTCCAATACATTTTCCACCTTGTTATTATAATAGTAATCAGTGGCGTAATCAAAAATAAGGTTACCCGATAACAGGGCCTGTGTTAGGGTGTTTGTTTTGGCGGCAGCAATTTCTATATCGGGCAAAACACCCCCCCCATCTTGTACTTTGCGCCCATTTTTGGTTTTGAAATCCTTAAATTGGGTATTTTTAACTGCATTTCCATTCTCGTCCCTATTCCAATAGTCCAAAGATTGAATACACCTACCGGATGCCGTATAATATCTGGAGATGGTTACTTTTAATTGAGTGCCATAGGTAAGTTTTAAAGGGCGCTGTACCAATCCCTTCCCAAAGCTTCTTGCGCCAACTATAACGGCTCGGTCCAAATCCTGTAGACTGCCCGAGACAATTTCACTGGCCGAGGCACTCCTGCCATTTACCAATACTACCAATGGTATTTCGGTATCCACTGGCTGGTTTGTAGTTTTATATTCCCTATTAAATTTTTTTACTTTGGATTTGGTGGTTACCACAAGTTCCCCTTTTGGGATAAAAAGATTGGTAACATTAATGGCTTCGCTCAATAGGCCTCCTGGATTATCCCTTAGGTCCAGAATAATTTTCTGGGCACCATCGTTTATAAGGTCAAGGAGAGCTTTTTTTGTTTGTTCCGTAGCTTTCTTATTAAATTTTAAGAGAACAATATAACCGGTACTAGCGTTGATCATCTTATAATAGGGAACAGCGTCAACTTCTATGGATTCCCTATTTACCGTGGTAGATTTTGTTTCTCCCTGTCTAACATAGGTAATGCCCACACTGGTGTTGCTGGCCCCCTTTAATAGTTCGTCCGCATCATCCTTTACATCGGCTATGGCAATATCACCGATCTTAATAATTTCATCCCCTGCCTTAAGTCCGGCCTTATCGGCGGGATAGCCTTTGTAAGGCTCAATAATAACTATTTTATCCTTATAGCTTCTCACTATGGCCCCGATACCGGAATATTCGCCGGCATTGTTTATTTTGAAGGATTCTACGTCTTGTTCGTTAAGGAATTTGGTATAGGGATCAAGCTCTTCCAACATGTTTTTAATGGCCGTATCCATTAGTTCTGCAGGATTGGTTTCATCCACATAGTTCATATTCAACTCCTTGAAAAGGGTCGTAAAAATTTCGATTTGTTTGGCAATCTCAAAAAAATCGCCCTTAAAACTACTTCCTGCAATTAGCAGGGTAACAGCGATAATGGGAATAAGTACCCTCTTCTTTAATATCTCTTTCATTGGTTCATAATTTATTTGGTACCCTTAGCTATTTGATCAACAAATTTTCCCATTAAAGGAATCATGGTATCCGTTATTTTGGATTGTGTGGGTATCTCCTTACCAATATATAAAAACATAAACGCAAAGTTGCCCTCTATGTTGTTAAAAATAAGGTGTTTGTTCAGCCTATAGCTTTCGCGTAATAATCTTTTAATACGGTTCCTTTTTACGGCACTTTTGAAATTTCTTTTGGAAACGGTTACCCCTACCTTGCATTTGGAATCATCTTCATACCTGGTTCTTAGGTACACAAGTTTAATAGGGTAATTGGTAACACCAACACCTTCGGCAAACAACTGCTCAATTAGTTTTTTGCTTTTTAGCTTTTCTTTTTTTGGGAACCTAAATGACATTCTGCCGTAAAAGTAAAAATAAAAACCAGAGTTATTGGATATGACAATCATCATAGTTTAAAATACTCTCAGCCCTTATCTTAGATTATGCATTATACAAAACCCTAAATATTGTTCTATGGGAGAATTGCAAGTTGAAAAATTAAGGAACAATCCTCTTAAGCCTAAGTACATAAAACAGTTGTTGGCTGACATTGTTGCACTGGAACAAATATTGGAAAACAACTTGTTTGAACGAAGTCCGATTAGGATTGGTGCTGAACAGGAATTTTGTTTGGTAGATCAATCTTGGGAGCCGTCGAATAAGGCCCTTGAAATACTTAGGGAGATAGATGACTCACATTTTACTACCGAATTGGCACTTTATAACCTCGAAATTAATTTAGATCCAATAGAGTTGACCGGGAATTGCTTTTCGGAAATGCACCTACAGTTAGATTATCTTTTGGCAAAAGCAGAAAGCGTTGCGCATGATTATGCTGCTAAAATAATCCTTTGTGGAATTTTACCAACCCTTTCAAAAAAGCATTTGGAGATTGAGTATATGACTCCAATTGCCCGTTATCAGATACTGAATGAGGTTATTAAGGAAATTAGAAACAAGGATATAGAACTTCATGTTAAAGGGGTGGATGAGTTAAATATCCAACATGACTCCGTTTTATATGAAGGGTGTAATACCAGTTTTCAATTACACCTGCAGATAGATCCATATGATTTTGCGGACACTTATAATTGGTCCCAGGCAATAGCGGGGCCAATCCTATCCATTTGTACCAATTCCCCAATGCTCTTTGGTCGGGAACTTTGGGAGGAAACCAGAATTGCGCTGTTTACACAAAGTGTGGATACTAGGGCCAGCTCCTTTTTATTGAATGAAAGTGAACCAAGGGTCAATTTTGGAAATAACTGGGCGAAGGGTACTGTAGTTGATTATTTTAAAGAATCCATAACAGGATTTAGAAGCCTTCTTGCTTCCAATGTCGAAGGGGACAGTTTAGGTGAATTAAAACAGGGAAAAATACCAAAATTAAAGGCATTGGCACTTCATAACGGTACGGTGTATACCTGGAACCGTATCTGTTATGGTATTACCAACGGTAGGCCCCATATTAGAATTGAGAATAGGTATATTCCATCAGGACCCACTACAGAGGATGAAATTGCGAATATGATGCTTTGGGTAGGGGTTATGATAGGGAGGCCTAAAAAGTTCGATGCAATTCATACCAAGATGGATTTTAACGATGTAAAAAGTAATTTTTTTTGTGCCGCTAGATATGGTATGGCAGCCCAATTTTATTGGGATGGACAAATATTGTCCAGTCAACAGTTATTGTTGGATCACTTATTGCCAATGGCCTTTAAGGGTTTGTATAGCATGGGTGTGGCACCAAAAGATGCTGAACATTATCTAAAAATTATTGAAAAAAGAATCGGGACTGCGAACGGTTCCAGGTGGATGGTTAAAAGTTATAGAAAACTTCGAAAAGATTTTAAATTACCTGAGGCACTGACCATCTTAACGGCCAAAATGTATGAGAGTCAACAAAAGGGATATCCCATTGATGCTTGGCAGTTACCAAGAGGAGATGAATTTGTTTTAAATAAGGCCGACAGGAAAGTGTACCAAAACATGAATACACGGACCATAACTGCGCAAGATAGTGATAGTTCGGAATTGGTATTGAAAATGATGCAGTGGAAAAATATTCACCATATTCCCATATTAAACGATGATTTGGATTTGGTTGGATTGTTGACGTGGACCGATCTTAAAGGGTATTTAGAGAATCCGGATAAATTTGAAGCGCGTATATCGGATATGATGAAAACAGAACTCATTACCATAACCGAAGAGGAAAGCATGGACAGGGCAAGAATCATAATGGAGGCGAATGGTATAAATTGCTTACCTGTTGTCCGTGGCAAAAAATTGGTGGGTATTGTTACTACTAAGGACTTATGACCAAACAAGTAAAACAAATTGGCAGCAACCGCATTATTGGTCATTTAAAAGGCAGCAACAATGGGCCTACAGCGGTATTTTTTGGGGGTATCCATGGCAATGAGCCTTCCGGGGTTGAGGCGATACAAGAGGTTTTCCTTGGAATTAAAGAAGCAAAATTATCTGTAAATGGAAACATTTATGGCATTCGGGGAAATGTCAAGGCTCTTTTGGCCAAGAAAAGATTTTTGGATCATGACCTAAACCGATTATGGACCATTGATAATATTGTAAAAATTAAAACCAGACCGGAAGAGGAACTTTTTAACGAGGACAAGGAGTTATTATCCATATTTCAAGTTTTGTCGGGCATACTCGAGACAGAATCGGGTCCCTTTTATTTTATTGATTTCCATACTACTTCGAGTAGAACCTTGCCTTTTATTACCATCAATGATGCCATGATCAACAGAAAATTTTCCAGGCTTTTTCCAGTACCCATTATTTTGGGGATAGAAGAGTATTTAGAGGGACCTCTACTTAGTTATATCAATGAACAAGGTTACCTAGCAGTGGGTTTTGAATCCGGTCAGCACACCGAAAAAGAAGCGGTGGACAACAGTATAGCTTTTATGTGGATGGCACTCGTTTATAGTGATGTACTTAAAAGGGCGTATGTTGGGAGTTTTAAGAGGTATTATCTTCAACTTCAAAATTCTGCAATGAAAAATTCCAATTTTTTTGAAATAATTTACAGACATCCCATTGGTTCCAAGGACGAGTTTCTTATGGGACCCGGATTTAAGAGTTTTGATACCATTTACAAAGGTAAATTACTGGCCGAACACAACAAAAAAGCAGTATTGGCAACGCACAAATCCAGTATTTTTATGCCTTTGTACCAAAGCCAGGGAGAGGATGGGTTTTTTCTGATACGGAAGATATCGTTAGTGGCCCTATGGCTGTCCACTGTATTACGAAAGTTAAGAATGCCCGCATTTTTGCCTATTTTACCGGGGGTTTCGTGGGCAGATAAGAAAAAGGGAAGCTTATTGGTGAATCAAAGAACTGCGAGATTTTTGGCAAAACCTTTTTTTCACCTGCTAGGTTATCGGACAAGGTTGATCAATAGCTATGAAATTCTAATGACGAGTAGGGAAGCTACTGCTAAAAACAAGATGTATAGTGGAACATGGTGGTATCAAAATAAAAAATCCGTTTAAAATGGCTATTGGTAACCAGCCTAAACGGATTTAGCACGTAATTACTTTTTACTCTTGACCTTGCCAAACATTGTTTTCTTCATTTACATCTGCCATTAATTGCGAAGGATCCAATACAATTGCCTTAATGTTGTTGAGCGATCTATCCAAGATAAAGTTATAGTTGGTATTTGCCCAGGGCCAATCTGGTAATACGGTCCTCTTTAAATTGGTATATGGGTTCTCTTTTTCACCGTACATCATACGCAAGGGCGCGTAATACGTTTCTTGGGTACCATCATTATAAAGTACCAAAACATCTATGGGCATGGGCATAAGACCAATGCGTTCCATGCTGACCTTTGTTTTTTGCCCTTCTGCCTCCACGGCCTTAATGCCGTAATCTATAGTGTTGGTCGTTTGGGTCCAATCTGTAAGGTACCAATCCAATTCCATACCTGATACTTTTTCAGCCGTTCTTTTAATATCGTTGGGCGTAGGATGTTTAAATTTAAAGTCCTGATAATATTTTCTTAGGGTCTCCATAAGATTATCCTGCCCAATGATATAGCCTAATTGCGATAAGAAAATGGCTCCTTTGCTATAGGCTGCGACTCCATAGGCAAAATTTAGTTCATATCTATCGGCATGGGTTGTTTGGGGTTGCTCTTTGCCAGAAGCCACTAAATTGTAGTATCCTTGATAGGAACTTTCAAAGGGGTTCTCCTTATTCTGGTTCATGATCTGGTCCATACATAAGGTAGAGATAAAGGTTGTAAAGCCTTCATCCATCCATTCGTGTTTGGATTCGTTGCTTGCCAGTACATGCTGAAACCAGGAATGGGCCATTTCGTGGACCATAACTCCTACTAGGCTTCCAAAATTTCTACCTCCAGTAATCAGGGTACTCATGGCGTATTCCATGCCACCATCACCACCTTGTATTACCGAGTATTGCTCATAAGGATAATCACCAATATTTTTATTGAAAAATTTCATGGCCTCAGCCGTTTTAGGCTGCAGTTTTTTCCAATTTTCTATGATTTCCTTATCGTTCTTGTAGAAAAAATGGAGCATAGGGCCATTATCCACTTGCAGGGTATCGTGAAGGTATTCCGGGTCTGCGGCCCACATAAAATCGTGTACCATTGGGGCCTTAAAATGCCAAGTAAGTGTTTTTCCCTTGGTCTTTATTACTTTTGACCCGGGAGATTCATAACCATGCCCTATTTCCTGGGCATTTTGTAAATAACCAGTTCCACCAACTACATATTTTTTGTCCAAGGTCAGTTTTACATCAAAATTGCCCCAAACTCCATGAAACTCACGGGCAATATAAGGATCGGCATGCCAGCCTTCGAAGTCGTATTCGGCCATTTTGGGATACCATTGGCTCATGGAAAGCGCCACACCCTCATTACTGTTTCTTCCACTTCGTCTTATTTGCAATGGTATTTGCCCATTAAAGGTCATTTCAAAGGTAGTTTTCCCACCGGCAGGAATAGGCCTATTTAATTCAACGACCAAAACCGTTCCCTCTTCCACATAGGAAACCGTTTGATTGTCCTGGGTAAGTTTGGAAACCCGGAGATATCCTATTTCTTCTGGGCCAAGACTTGCTATTCTGCTTTTATCCTGGTCCATCATTCTACCGTCTGGATCCGCAATGCTTTGTAGACGCATGTCCATTTCACTGCCTGGTTGAAAAGCATTGAAAAATAGATGATAGTATACCCGGCTTAGTTCATCTGGAGAGTTATTGGTATAGACCAATTTTTGGGTACCATTGTATTGATAATTTTTAACGTCCACATCTACCTCCATGGCATAATCTACATTTTGTTGCCAATAAGAAGTGTTATTTTGTGCTTCTAAAGAAGATGTTAGGCTAAGGATAGTAACAATTGAACCTATAAAAAATCCTGCGTTATATTTCATACGGTTAAGGTTATATAATTTTAATATGGGGAATGCGACCAAGGGATGCACTCCCCATTAAAAATTTTAATTATTCACTATGGCTGGCTAAAAAATATTTCAATGGTATACTTATTAATTGTTTTGGCCAGTCCTACAAAATTTTATTTTAAAGATTTATTTTACCTTTAGATACTGCATCTGCCATGATTAAGGCGTTATAAGCATTCACCATTTTACCCGATTTGGAGATTTTTTGAAAATCCATGACCTTGGACGCATCACCGGAAACCACTATTTTGGATTTGGTAGTAAGTCCAGAATTCATCAATATTGCCTTTACTTGGGAAGCAGTTAACGCAGGGTAATAGGATTTTACCAATGCGGCTACCCCTGCAACTGCCGGTGCTGCCATAGAGGTACCTCCCTGAAAATCGTATTCATTATTCGGCATGGTAGAATAGATGTCATCACCAGGGGCAAAAATATCCACATTTATAGCACCGTAATTAGAAAATGAGGCCACCATTTCTGAACCATATTGATTTGATAAAGCACCTACAGTTATAACATTATCGGCCATTTCTGGACCGTTATTAATTTGGTCGTTGGGAAAGTTTGGGTTGTTGGGATCATCAAGATCTTCGCCAGAATTTCCTGCCGCATGCACAAAGATAACATCATGGTCGGCTGCATATTTAATGGCATCATATACCCATTGGGCATTTGGTGAGAAGGCTTTTCCAAAACTTCCGTTAATAATTTTGGCTCCATTATCCACGGCATAACGTATTCCCAAAGCTATATCCTTGTCGTACTCATCCCCATTGGGTACAGCCCTGATACTCATTATTTCAACATTGTTTGCAACTCCGTTGGCACCAAGACCATTATTCCTTTTTGCTGCGATAATACCTGCAACGTGGGTTCCATGACTTTCGTCTTCAACCCTATTTTTTGGATTTCCGTTACCGTAGTCTTTATCATCTAAATTATATGGATCATCCCCAACTAGTTTTCTACCATCAAAATCTACGTTTAGATTATAATTTAGTTGGTCTGTAAAATGTTTAATTCCGTCCTTAAGCTCTGAAAGTACTTCTGGGATTGTGTCTTTGATACTCAACATTTGCATCAAAATACTTACATTTCTTTGCATAGTCTCTTCCTCTGTTTTTATTTCGGTCAGGTCTTTTTTAGAATAGTTATCCTTCCCTAATAGGGCTTTTACTTCTGTATCTGCATTCTGTACTGCTTGAAGTATTTGTTCGTACTGTCCTTTATTTTGAAGGGCTTTTTGATAATCCTTGTCCAAGTTGCTTTTGGCCTTTGACTGTAGGGAAGCGTCCCCAATCTTCTTGCTTACAATGCGGGCCATTTCCAACTGTTCGTTGTAAGATTCCCCTAAAAAGTTGTAGCCGTGAATGTCGTCTATATAGCCATTGTTATCATCATCCTTGTTGTTACCGGGAATTTCTTTTTTGTTTGTCCAAAGGACGTCGACTAAATCTTCATGGTTCAGGTCCATTCCGGAATCCAATACTGCTACGATTACCTTTTCACCTTTTTTATTCCCAATGATCTCTGCATAGGCCTTATCTACGCTCATTCCAGGAATGGTGTCGGTAATTAAATCCAAATGACCCCAATTCTTTTTTTGCGCTTCGGTTAAATCCGATATTTTAAGGGGAAGGGTATCGATATTTGCAATTGGTGTAGAAACTAGGGCTGTACTACCACAGCCATAAAGTAAAATAGAGGCCGACACGGCTAAAATAGTTCTGTTCAATGTTAGTGTCATTTATTTAGTGTTAAATTAGAAAGTCTTATTAAATGGATTTCTGGGATATTTGGTTTCCATGCTTGCTAGCAATTAGTGAAAGCTGTGTATAGGAATTTACAATTGATCATATTATTCAAAAAGCTGGGCAAAGGTATGTATTTCTTTTAAACGTACTCCTTTTTCCGTTGTTTGCAGGGTACAGATTTGGTTATGGGCGTCATGTTCCAAGAACAGGAAATAATTGTTGTTCACGGCCTTTTCCATAAATACGGCCTTTTCTGTAAGGGTTAATAAGGGCCGGGTATCATAACCCATTATATAAGGTAGGGGGATATGACCGGCGGTTGGGAGCAGATCCGCAGTAAAGACCAAAGTCTTATCCTTATATTGAATATGGGGAATCATCTGTTTTTCGGTATGTCCGTCCACAAATAAAATTCCAAAGTCCATTTCCGATTCTTCCTTGTAAGCCTTGTTGTCCCTAGAAACAAATCGCAGCTGACCACTTTCTTGCATGGGCAATAAATTTTCTTTTAGAAAGGATGCCTTCTCGCGTTGATTGGGTTCAGTGGCCCATTTCCAATGGTCTTCATTGGTCCAAAATACAGCATTTTTGAAGGCTGGTTCATAACCGGTTTTATCTTTGTTCCATTGAATGCCTCCTCCACAATGGTCAAAATGAAGGTGTGTCAAAAAGACATCTGTAATATCATCTCTATGAAAGCCGTATTTCTTTAGGGATTTATCCAAGGAATGGTCTCCCCATCTGTAATAATACCCAAAGAATTTATCGGACTGTTTATTGCCCATCCCGGTATCTATTAAAGTAAGTCGGTCACCATTCTCTACTAAAAGACACCTAGCGGCCATATCTATCAAATTATTGGAATCCGCAGGATTGGTTCTATTCCATATCGATTTTGGGACCACGCCAAACATTGCCCCTCCGTCCAATTTAAAGTTTCCTGATTCTATAGGGTACAATTTCATAAATAACCTGGCCTAAAGTAGGTGCAAATTAAGAAAAGCACTAGGTATATTTATTGAAACCTAAGTTTATTAGAGGTTTTTTAACACTTTATCCATATTTTTTTCTTACAATCTTGCTTATTGCAGGTAAATAACACTTTCCTTGGGTTTCATAATTTCCTTGTAATGAAATGGACGTTTAAGGCCATTTAAATCAAGAATTAATATAGGAAGGATCTCTTTGTTTTTGGAATTTATCTTGACCCAATTGCGGGCAGTAATTTCTTTATCTACTTTTTCTATGTTTTCCACAAAATCATTGGTAGAAATTTTATAGGACCAGGGAACAATGTCGGTCTTATTGGCAAACATGGAAGAGGCATCCATATGTTCTAGCAGATTTAGACCGGCCCCTTCTTCCACTGGGGAAACCAGCACTATTCTGTTGGGGATATAGAATGAGTTGTAGGCCAATTGCGCCGAAAGGAGATTAATTTCGCTATTACCGGTCAGCGCTATAAATGTATTTTTGCTTAGGGCGCCGGCTGCTTCGAACGCATCTTCTTTAAGTCCATTGCCATATATTGCTTTAACCCCTTGTAAATTGGCTTCGTGCACCAAATCCTTATTGGAATCTATCAGGATTACTTCGTTACGTTCAGCCAGTTGTTTGGAGATGTAAAGGCCTAAAGGGTTTGCCCCAAGTATGAGGTATCCATTTCGGGCATCCTGTTTTACAAGTTCTCCCCGTTTTTTTAGCCAATTGGTGGTCCAAGTAAGTAATATGGGTACGGTTAGGGTCGTGGAAATGGCCATAAACACTAATATTGAAAAAATTTCCTGGGAGATTATGTTCATCTTAAGGCCAATTCCGGCAATAATAATCTCCACTGCTCCCCTTCCGTTCATTCCGGTTCCTATGGTGAATCCTTCGCGCCAACCGTAACCACTTGGCAGATAAAATAGGGTGGTTCCCAAAATTTTACCAATAACGGCTCCCGTTATTATCCATATCAATAGGGCCAGGTCTGTTTGAAAGACTTCCAAGGTAACGTGAAAACCAGCGGTGACAAAAAATATGGGGGCTAGAAACCCAATGGAGATATCGTGGAAGACTCCAATTACCTCCTTAAGAACCTGCCTGGAAAATATGCCATCCCTTATGAAAAGTCCAGCCATAAATGCCCCCAATATTCCGTGAAGTCCCGCAAGTTCTGCCAATTCCGAAAAACTTAACACAATGATTACCAGTATGCTAAAAAGAAATGTTCGGCTAGTCAGCTTAGTTTTTACGAGTAATTTTCCCAATAGAGGAAATATATAGATACCTATCAATCCGGCAAAGGTGAAAAAGAGGATAGCCTTGGCGGCCACCCAGGCGAGACTAATGGAATCTACACTACCGGCATCGACAAAACCAATAATTCCGGCAAAAATAATTAGTGCCAAGGTATCTGAAATTAGAGCACCGGCCATTAGAACATAGGCTATTCGCGTATCCAAAAGCTTTAGGTCTACCAGAATTCTACTTTTAGTGGCCAAGGATGTAACCCCTACGGCAATACCTACGAACAGGGCGGCAATCTGTGTACCCTCAAAATAGAGGATGGTATAATAGCCTAAAGCGAAAGGGACCACGAATCCCCCAATAGCGGCAAGTAGACCTGCCCATGATGCTTTCCCAAGATCTTTAAAATTGATTTCCATTCCAATATAGGCCATGAGGAAAAGGATTCCGACTTCCGCCAAAATGTTCAGGGCATCGGAAGTCTCCAAAATACCGAACAAAGCTGGCCCCAGAACGATACCTATAAGAAGTTCACCTAAAATGCCAGGGAAACCTATTCGTTTGGCCAATATTCCTCCAAGCCAAGCAGCCAACAATACCATTAGCAAGCTTACTAAATTTAGTGCTACCATAGGATGAAATTTGTTTGTGGGGAACAAGTTGAAAAATAATTAAATATAGTTATTCGGCAAGTAGGAACAACATAAAATTTATAGGTCTAAAAAAGGGTTGTTTCCAAAAAAAATAGTGAATAATTAAGTCTGTAGTATATGGAAATAATCGGCTAATTTATGGCCACCCCCAAGGTTTTTTTTATCATAGATGGATTTTTTCTATATTAAAACCTATATTGCTTCAAATTTTTTTATGGTAGAACTTGCGGGAATAATCGTTCTTGGTATCATTGCTCAATGGGTTGCATGGCGTTTTAAATTACCGGCCATATTGCCCCTAATCCTTATAGGTTTATTGGTAGGACCGATATCTACTTTGTTTACAGAGGATGGCGCCAAATTGATCAGACCTATCTGGAATAAGTCAGAGGGACTTTTTTTAGGGGAAAGCCTCTATCATTTTGTATCCCTGGCCATTGGTGTTATTCTGTTTGAGGGAGGACTCACCCTAAAACGCTCTGAAGTAACCAGAGTGGGCCCTGTAATTACCAAATTAATCACCGTGGGTAGTACGGTCACCTTTTTTTTAGCAGGCACGGCCGCCCATTTTATTTTTGAGTTACCATGGCAAATTTCGTTTTTGTTTTCTGCCCTTATTATTGTAACCGGTCCAACGGTTATTACACCAATTCTTAGGAATATTCCATTAAAAAAGGATATATCGGCGGTATTAAAATGGGAGGGTATATTGATCGATCCCATTGGTGCCCTCGTGGCGGTATTGGTATTTGAATTTATTAGTATTGGGGAAGGCCAAGGTTATACACAAACCGGACTTTTGGAGTTTGTAAAAGTGTTGTTGTTAGGTTTTACTTTTGGATTCACTTTTGCGCATGCCTTGACCTTGGCCATTAAAAAGAATTATGTACCTCATTATTTGTTAAATGTGGTATCGTTATCAGTAGTGCTTTCAGTATTTGTCATCTCCGAACTTTTTGCTCATGAATCAGGGCTGTTGGCGGTGGTAGTTATGGGGATGGTTATGGGAAATACCCAGTTGCCCAATATTAAGGAATTGCTCTATTTTAAAGAATCCCTTAGTATACTATTAATTTCTATGCTGTTCATACTCCTCTCCGCAAGTATGAATCTACCGGAACTGGAATTGTTGTATAGTCCCAAAACCCTAATCCTTTTTGCTATAGTGGTTTTTGTGGTGAGACCTTTGGGGGTGTTTTTGAGCACAATGGGCTCCAATCTTAACTTCAGGGAAAAGCTTTTTATTAGTTGGGTTGGCCCTAGGGGTATTGTTGCCGCCGGTATCGCCTCCCTTTTTGGTTCTAAATTGATTTTAAGGGGAGAACCCGGAGCGGAATATATTACACCTTTGGTCTTTATGATCGTTTTGGGCACAGTACTTCTCAATGCGTCTACCGCGAGATTTATTGCTAAATTACTGGGTGTGTTCTTGGAAAAGTCAGAAGGGATACTCATCGTAGGTGCTTCGAAGGTTCCTAGATTAATTGCGAGCTATCTAAAAAAGAACAATAGGCATGTTGTGCTGATAGATAACAACCAAAATAATATTGAAAAAGCCAAAAACCTTGGCTTGGAAGCTTTTGCCGCCAACATTTATGCCGATAACTTAACGGACAATATAGAATTGAACGATGTTGGTTACCTCATGGCATTGACGGGCAACTCTGATATTAACGAATATGCGATCGATACCTTTAAGAAGGAATTTGGGGAACATGGGTCGTTTAGACTCGTAAATTCCGATGAGATGAACGATCCTGACAATAATCCTGAGGAAGGTCTTTTTTCGCATACCGATGATTTTATTACCTTGACCGAAGCGGCTAGGAGCAATCCTGTGATTCATGAAATTGAATTAAAGAGCAAGGAACACTATGAAGGCCTTATCGAAATTACTAAGGCCGATAAGGGTATTATTCCCATTTTTGTTAAGACCTTGGATGGCGACCTGAAAATTATTTCATCGTTTAGCAAGAATTTTGAAGATATTCAAGAAGGATGTAAGCTAGTATATCTTGGAAAGTTGTTGGAAGCTGATAACAAGGAAAAAAAATCCAAAAAGTAAATTTTCAAGCTCATATTTAAGCTCGTATTTCTAAAATGTCTTTATAGGGATATAGTATCAGAATTATTGCAATAGGGACATTAATTTAAGTTAAAATAAAATCCAACAGCATTGAATCCACTTGTAGTTTTAGCCATCATTGCCATTTATTTTGCCCTATTGATGACCATTTCATATTTCACCTCAAGAAATAGAAGTGATGAGTCTTATTTTACAGGAGACCGACAATCACCTTGGTTTTTAGTAGCCTTTGGAATGGTGGGGGCTGGACTTTCTGGAGTGACCTTTGTCTCCCTGCCCGGTATGGTGGGGAACAATAATTTCTATTTCTACCAATTTATTCTTGGTAATGTAGTGGGTTATTTGTTCATTACCTTTGTCTTGATCCCACTTTACTACAGATTAAAGCTAGTATCCATCTATGGTTATTTAGATCAGAGGTTCGGAGTAAAAACGTATAAGACAGGATCTTTGTTCTTTTTGGTTTCGCAATCCTTTGGTGCTGCCCTAAGATTGTTGCTTGCTTCAAAAATTCTTCAGTTCGCACTTTTCGACAAACTCAATATCCCATTTCCCATTACGGTAATAATTATTTTGCTTTTGGTGTGGTTGTATACCAACAAGTCTGGCATTAAAACCATAGTTTGGACGGATACTTTGCAAACGATCTTTTTGGTGCTAGGGGCTGTAATTACCATATACACGATTACTACTTCTTTAAATTTATCATTTACGGAGGCGGTACAACATGTTACGGAGCATAAGTACTTTAAAGTGTTTAATTGGGAGAGTAAATCCAGTAATAATTTTTTCAAGCAGTTTATTGCCGGTATCCTAGTGGCAATAGCCATGATCGGCTTGGATCAGAATATGATGCAAAAGACATTGACCTGTAAAAATCAATGGGATGCACAGAAGAACACTTTGACCTACAGTTTTATTTTAGCCCTGACCCAATTCTTATTTTTGGGGTTGGGAATCCTATTGTACAGCTATGCAGAAAAAAATGGGATCAGCCTTTCCGTCGGTGAAAATGGAGCACTTTTGGACACGGATAACCTGTTTCCCGATTTGGCATTGAACCACTTGGGGGTCTTTGCCGGCATCAGTTTCCTATTGGGCATCATAGCAGCATCTTTCTCAAGTGTAGATTCCTCCCTTACAGCCCTTACCACCTCTTTTACATACGATTTTCTGGACATTTCACATAAATCCAGTGCGGACAAGAAAAGTCTTAAAAACTGGGTGTTACTTGGCTTTTCTGCTGTATTATTTTTAATAATTATGTTGTTTTCCAACAGTCGGGGAGATGTAGTTTCACTTATTTTCAAAGTTGCAGGATATACCTATGGGCCTCTTTTGGGACTCTATATGTTGGGAATGTTCACCAAGATTGCGGTTAAGGATAAATGGGTGCCTATTATCTGCGTAATGGCCCCTGTACTGACCTATTTATTGAGTGTCTACTTTGCCCAAACCTTTAATTTCGACTTCGGTTTTATTAATATAGCGGTCAATGCCGGACTTACCATTTTAGGATTATTATTGGTAAAACGCAAGGGAGAAACTACCACATCCTTATAAGATAAGTTTGCAATAAGGAATGTTCTAAAAATACTCTTTGGAAAAGGTTCGGGAAAAGGGGTTATAACACCATTTTAGCCAAGGGTTACTATCCAATAAAGAAACTTCTCTTAGTCGTTCAGTTTAAGTACCGCCATAAAGGCCTGCTGGGGTATTTCTACATTTCCAACCTGGCGCATACGTTTTTTACCCTTCTTTTGTTTTTCCAACAATTTTCTCTTTCGCGAGATATCACCACCATAACATTTGGCCGTAACATCCTTTCTCAAGGCCTTAATGGTTTCCCGGGAAATTATTTTGGCACCGATAGCTGCTTGGATGGGAATATCAAATTGCTGCCTTGGAATTAGTTCCCGAAGCTTTTCGCACATTTTCTTGCCAATATTAGCGGCATTGTCTGCATGTATCAATGCGGACAGAGCATCCACAGGTTGTGCGTTTAGAAGTATGTCTACCCTCACCAATTTGGAGGTCCGCAGACCTATAGGGGTATAATCAAATGAGGCATAGCCCTTGGATACTGTTTTTAGCCTATCGTAAAAGTCGAAAACAATTTCAGCCAGTGGCATATCAAAATTCAGTTCAACCCGCTCTGTAGTTAAATAAGTTTGGTTTGTAATTTGTCCTCTTTTATCTATACATAAGGACATAACGTTGCCCACAAAATCAGCCTTAGTAATAATGGTCGCCTTTATATAAGGTTCCTCTACATGGTCTAGAGTGGAGGGGTCGGGGAGATCTGATGGATTGTTAACAATAATGGGAACATCTGGATTCTTGCGAGTAAAGGCATGGTAACTTACGTTGGGTACGGTGGTAATTACCGTCATATCAAATTCGCGTTCCAAACGTTCCTGGATAATCTCCATGTGCAACATTCCCAAGAAACCACAACGAAATCCAAATCCAAGTGCAGCACTACTTTCTGGGGTAAATACCAAAGAAGCATCATTCAGCTGCAATTTTTCCATAGAAGAACGGAGTTCTTCATAATCTTCCGTATCTACAGGGTATATACCCGCAAATACCATTGGTTTAACATCTTCAAAGCCTCCAATAGGATTTTTGGTTGGGCTAGCGGCGTCCGTAATGGTATCGCCTACTTTTACCTCCCGGGCATCTTTGATCCCGGTAATGAGATAGCCAACGTCCCCGGCTTTTATACTTTGTTTTGGATGCTGTACCAATTTTAAGGTACCCACCTCATCGGCGAAATAGTTTTTGTCCGTGGCGACAAATTTTATTTTTTGGCCTTTTTTAATTTCTCCGTTAATTACCCTAAAATAAGTTTCTACCCCTCTGAACGGATTGTAAACAGAATCGAATACCAAGGCTTGCAAGGATTCATCCGGATTGCCCTTAGGAGCAGGAATACGTTCTATAATGGCGGTCAATATTTCTTGAATACCCAAGCCAGTTTTTGCACTTGCGGGGATAACGTCTTCTGGCTTACAACCTAAAAGATCAACTATATCATCGGTAACTTCTTCCGGGTTGGCGCTTGGTAGGTCTACTTTATTTAAAACAGGAATGATCTCCAAATCATTTTCCAAAGCCAAATAAAGATTGGAAATGGTCTGTGCCTGAATGCTCTGTGCGGCATCTACGATCAATAAAGCACCTTCACAGGCCGCAATGGATCGTGATACTTCATAGGAAAAATCCACATGTCCCGGAGTGTCTATAAGATTAAGAATATATTTTTCGCCCTTATATTCATAATCCATTTGGATCGCATGGCTCTTAATGGTAATCCCACGCTCCCGCTCAAGGTCCATGCTATCCAATAGCTGATCTTGCTTTTCACGCTCGGTCACCGAACCTGTAAACTCCAATAACCTATCGGCCAAAGTACTTTTACCGTGATCAATATGTGCAATAATGCAGAAATTACGTATGTTTTTCATTTATGCTGAATTTACTTGGCCTGAATTTCCCTTGACAAAAAAATAATTAATGCAAAAGACAATTCAGTTTTCCATTTTTTATGATTTGCGCTCCAATGAACCATCATTGCAAACCAAAGCAACTGCAAAGATAGGCTTTATCCATGATTTTTAAAGTAAAAATCTCTACAGTCGTTTGTAGGCTTCGGCAGCGATTTAAATTGGTAGGGAATATTCGTTAATATCTAGAGTAAAATCTTCAGTTTGTAGATTTTTACTACAAATTATAGAGAAAGTATTGTGGGTTGTTAAGAAAAAGTTAACTTTAAATTTTTATAACTTAGATGCCACTATTTGTGACAATGTTAAAGGTTTTTGCCCCATTTCTTTTCCTATTTTGTATTCCTTTGATGGGTCAAGAATACAAAGTTTCCGGGCAAGTTATGCAAACAGATGGAGGGGAGGTTGCCTTTGCGAATATACTACTTTATAAGGTGTCGGATACCTCTTATGTAAAAGGTACCGCTTCTGACGAAAATGGTTTTTTTTCTTTCGAAAATGTAATCCGTAATCAATACTTAATTCGAGCTAGTTATATAGGTAGCTTTTCGGGCTATCAATTGGTGGATGTAAATTCTGATTTGGATGTAGGATCTTTTTTTATAGAAGCAGCCGGCCAGGAATTAAATGAGGTAATAGTTGTTTCCAAAAGACCTACCATTGAACAAAAGGTAGATCGTTTGGTCTTTAATATAGAAAATACGGCACTTTCCGATTCCGATATATGGGACGTTCTTAAAAGTACACCCACTGTGTTTGTCAAGAACGATGAGATTACGGTAAAGGGTGAAGGCGGGGTCCAAATAATGATCAACAACAAGAAAGTTAATCTACCGCCGGAGGATGTACTAAATCTTTTGATTGGTACCTCTGCCAAAGCAGTTCAATCTATCGAGGTCATTACTACACCGCCGGCAAAATACGACGCTGAGGGTGGAACCTTGATCAACATCAAAATGAAAAAGAATCTAATTGCAGGGTATAATGGTGCCGTTTACAACAATTATAGTCAAGGCGTATTTCCACGTCACATGCTTGGTACCAGTCACTTTTTTAAGGGCAACAAGCTGGAGGCATCTTTTAATTATAGTTATACACAGAACAAATTCTTAACGAATTATACGGATATCACAAACTTTATTGAGGATGGCCAATTAACGGATACCTGGACTTCCGATCTGGAGGTTATCTATAGAAGCAAGAAACACAATACGAGTGCTTTTTTGGATTATACAATAGATGACAATAATACCATCAGTTTTTCCTCCATAGCTACCCTTACACCATCATATTTAACCAGGGATTTTTCCAATACACAAATACAGGAGGCCAATAATGGGGATAGTTCTGGTTTTTTGACACTGAACGACGCTAAGTTTGAATCGGTCAACGCGGCATTTTATTTGGATTTTGTACACAAGTTCAATGACTTGGGTTCAAAGTTGGGGGTCAATTCACATTTCACCTATTATGACTACGATAAAAACCAGGCTTTGGAAACCGATTTTTATGATGGAAACAGTTCTATCGTTGGGGAGAACAATTTTAGCACCTTTAACCAACAGCGGACAAAATTATTTAGCGTCCAGGCAGATTATTCGTCCCCTTTAGGAGAAAATGCCAATTTTGAATCAGGTGTAAAATATGCCCTAATAGATTCCGAAAGTTATATTTCCCAAGAGGGATTTGATCGTGATCAGGAAGGCATTGCGCCAACGGAGGATGGCACTTTTTTTTACGATGAAGAAATATTTGCCGGTTACGCCAGCTTTGATGCCGAATGGAACAATTGGACCATAAAATCTGGACTAAGGGCGGAGTATACAGGAACACAAGGAGATTTTAGTAATAGAGTGGATAAGATTAAAAATCACTATTTGGAATTGTTCCCCACCTTATTCTTACAATTTAACCCCAACAGAAAGCACAGGTTCGGGGCCAGCTATAAAAGAAGTATCATTAGGCCCAGTTACAATAAGATTAATCCTTTCCAGGTTTTTCAAAGTAATAATTCTGTTGTTGAGGGCAATGTTAACCTACAGCCTTCCTTTAAGAATTCGGTGATATTGTCCTATACCTATGACAGGGATTACACCTTTGAACTTTTTTATAGATATCATAGGAATATAATGAGATTGTTGACCTTTCAGGACAATGAAAGTAAACTTCTGAGATTTATTACGGATAATACGGATAGGGAATTGGCCTATGGGTTGGATTTTATTTATAGGAAAGAAATATCCAACTCTTGGGATACCTACTTTCTTTCTTCCTACTATTACGGGACGGAACGATTTACCGATATACTATCACAGCAATCTTTGGACCAGGGATTATGGACGCTCTTGTTGCAATTCAACAATAATTTTACCATATTGGAAGACCGGTCTCTAACGGCCAGCCTAAATTATACCTACGTTTCCCCAATCGTTATAGGGAATTCCAGACAGGAATACTACAATGAATGGGCAATTTCCCTAAAAAAGAATATTTGGGGCAAAAAAGGAACCATCACCATGGGTTTGACCGATATTTTTAAACAGTTTAAACTAAAAAATACCCGTAAGTACGGCAACCAGGATAACATATCTATTTACAGGCCTAATGGTAGAATATTTTCCCTTGGATTTAGGTATAATTTTGGCAATATGAAGATAAGGGACAATGCCAAACCCAAGGAAACGGACGAAAGGGACCGACTTTAAAATCCACCCATTATAGCACCACAAACCCCTAAGCTTACGAGCATATAGACCCCTGCCAATATAAACAATACCTTGCCGGCCCGAGTGTTTTTCTTGGCCCTTAAAATAAAGCCGACCACCAATAACAAAATAGCAGGACCGAACATTATTAAAAAAAGGATGACAACAAGTCCATCCATATTGCCTACTTCTAAAGGAAGGGTTAAAATGTGCATAGCGAAAATTGATTTTAAATATAACACAAAATTTAATGGACCTATTAAAAATAGGCTTAATGAAAAAGAAGCATTTTAACGCTGCTCCACTTCTGCCCTTAATTCGTTTAGGCGTTTTATTTTATCGTCCCGGTAGAATAGATTCATAGTTTCGAAGGGTATTATTTTGTAGTCTTTATTTACTATATGCACACAGGATTTCTTAATGGCTCTAACGTCAAAATTATAGGCATCTATAAATTGCATGATTATAATTCTAAATAAATTGTCGTAGCCCATATTGGGTGCATCAATTTCGGGAAGACAACACATTATGGATTTTAAATTTTCCGAAGCTTTCTCCACTGAATTCCCGGTACTGAAAAGTTGTATCATTTTTTCATGCAATTGCTCATCCTGTTCATAGATAATGGTATTCTTACCACTGTTTAGAAGATCATCGGGATTTATATATCGCGTTAAGGGAGTTACTTCGTTATCAATTTTTAAGGCATATCCCATGACCAGGGCATCGGGATTGCAGGGAACGGGAATTAGATCGTCCGGCTCAAAAATTGGGGACTGCTCCAAAATCTTACGTCTAACCTCCGTTAGGGTGATCCTGTTTTCATCAACCTCAAAATTTTCCAATCTTCCTGCAATTTGGGTGGGCTGAAAAGTTACCCCCCGTACACATTTTTGCTTTAAGGCAAAATCTATTGTGGAACCCATTTCATGGTCATTAATACCTTTTTGTAGGGTAACCACCAAGGTAGTGGATAGGTTAAGTGCATTTAGATGTTCCAAGGCTTTTAGTCTTGTCTGTTTTAAATCGGCCCCGCGCAGTGTTTTTAGCACTTTATCATCCAAGGAGTCAAACTGTAAATAGATTTCAAAATCGGGGGCATAGGTGGCCAACCTTTCCGCAAAAGCAAAATCCTTGGCAATTTCGATTCCGTTCGTATTTAACATTAAATGCCTAATAGGTAAGGTCTTGGCATAATCCAATATTTCAAAAAATTGTGGATGAATAGTGGGTTCGCCACCACTGATCTGGACCACATCGGGTTCACCTTCATTTTTTACGATGACATCCAACATTTTTTTTATTTCTTCCAATGTCCTATGTCTTCCATAATGGGGCGAAGAGGAAGCGTAGCAAGTGGGGCAGCTTAGGTTACAACGGTCCGTAACCTCTATGACGGTAAGGCAGGAATGTTGTTCATGATCTGGGCACAGTCCGCAGTCATATGGGCAGCCATAGTGGGTTTTGGTATTAAAGGTCTTTGGGTATTCTGAAGCCTTGTTGTAGTTACGTATATTTTTATAATAGGCAATATCATCTGCAATGAGCACTTTCGACTTTCCGTGCTCCTTACAATTTTTGAGCATATATACCTTTTCGTTTTCAAAGACAATTTTGGCATCTACCCGCCTTAGGCATTCAGGGCAAAGACTTAAGGTAAAATCATAGTAGGTATAGTTTCTTGTAGGCATATTGAATTGCTTCTAGAATTGCTTCTAGAATTGATTTAGAATAATACAATAAACAAAGTAAGCATAAATATTGAATGCTACTTAGACCAAATATGTGGAAGGAATTGGGCTTGAGAAATTCTATCATAAATCTAAAGGAGAAGTAGCCGATCATAAAAATTTTAAAATAGCTGCCATTTTTAAGAGGTTGTGGCGATTTCTGAAGTAGTTTGATCCAGAAGAAGATACCCATTAAATAAACTATTTCATAAAGGGCTATTGGGTGTCTTGGAAGTCCGTCCCCCAAATTCATCCCCAAAACCGTTGAAGTTTCTTTTCCGTAGGTAAACTCCTTTATTCCGGACAAAAAGCAACCCAATCTACCTATAATTATACCCAAAATTATAGGTAAGGTAAATAGGTCACCGGAAGACTGTTTTTCCCCGATTATTTTTTTTGCCAATTCAACACCCAACAACCCACCAAAGAGACCGCCCATTATGGTTTTGTTATTTAGGATGGAGATTATGCCCTGGGTATGGTGTAGAGGTGGATCTTCCAAAAAGGCAAAGAATCTGGAAAAGAATAATGCCCCAAAAATAGCCCCAATAATGATGGACAAACGGTTATTGGTAGTGATATTGTCCTTGCTGCGCTTTCTTAAATAGAGATAATATCTAAACCCCGCGAAAAAAGCCAAATATTCAAGTACTAAATGTACATTCACTTTTGTTCCAAAAATAATGGGTTCGTAAGGAAGTGGGATAAGAGGTAACATGGGAGCTAATTTACTTTTAATTTAAATGTACCCATGAATTATTCCCCATAACTATCTTTAGAAGTGTGCCGTTTATGGGTTCGGTTTAGAGTTTATAAGGATAATTGTTTTTTAAAATTCATTGCTACTTAAGGGAAATCCCTAGTTTCAAGTTTAAAAAATAGCCGTACACAGCGTTGTTTTGAATAGATGAATGGGCCTTTAATCAATTCTTACTCCCTGAAATTTAGGATTATATAATTTTTCAGTAATTTTGCAGTCCCAAAATTTAAAGGATTAAAACTGTGCCGAAAATAGGAGACATTCAATTACCGGATTTCCCATTGTTGCTTGCACCAATGGAGGATGTTAGTGACCCACCCTTCCGAGCCTTGTGCAAGGAGCAGGGGGCAGATGTGGTGTACACAGAATTTATCTCTTCGGAAGGCCTTATCCGCGATGCGGCCAAAAGCGTTATGAAATTGGATATTTATGAAAAGGAACGTCCTGTAGGGATACAGATTTTTGGGGCCAACTTGGACTCCATGCTTCAATCTGTAGAGATAGTGGAAAAGTCGGGGCCGGACATTATCGATATCAACTTTGGCTGTCCGGTAAAAAAAGTGGTCTGTAAAGGAGCTGGGGCGGGAATTCTGAAGAATATTGACTTAATGGTGTCCTTGACCAAGGCCATGGTAGAGCACACCAAATTGCCAATTACGGTTAAGACCCGTTTGGGATGGGATTCCGATTCCATTAAAATTGTTGAAGTTGCGGAACGGTTGCAGGATGTGGGCTGCAAGGCTATATCCATTCACGGAAGAACTCGTGTTCAAATGTATAAGGGGGAAGCTGACTGGGGACCTATTGCTGAGGTAAAAAATAACCAACGGATGCATATTCCTGTTTTCGGCAATGGTGACGTGGATACCCCTGAAATGGCGATGAAAATGAGGGATGAATACGGATTGGACGGTGCCATGATAGGCCGTGCCAGTATTGGATATCCTTGGTTC
>TARA_R110000868_G_scaffold222048_4_pt1 | contig 41304 bp, 20 predicted proteins | sample TARA_R110000868 | Tara Oceans TARA_R110000868 (sample SAMEA4397489) | marine metagenome | biome: Polar Biome; feature: [SRF] surface water layer (ENVO:00010504); material: water (ENVO:00002006), including particulate matter (ENVO:01000060) such as... | depth 5 m | reverse complement strand
TATGGGAGTTGGCAAGCTTATCGATGAAATTTTCGGTGAAAAATGCGAACATCACTACGTGCAGCCTACCTTTATCACGGATTACCCTAAGGAAATGAGTCCTTTGTGCAAGGAACACAGAAACAATCCCGCATTAACGGAACGTTTTGAGTTAATGGTAAATGGAAAGGAATTGGCCAATGCCTATTCCGAACTGAACGATCCCATTGACCAACGTGAAAGATTTGAGGAACAACTTCAACTTTCAGAAAAAGGGGACGACGAGGCCATGTTTATCGATCAAGATTTTCTGAGAGCCTTGGAATACGGAATGCCACCTACCAGCGGTATTGGTATTGGCATTGACCGTTTGGTAATGCTAATGACCAACAACGCTTCCATCCAAGAAGTTCTGTTCTTTCCTCAAATGAGGCCCGAAAAGAAGCAGGTTGAGCTTAGTGAAGAAGAAAAAGAAATACTTGCCCTTTTAAAACCTGATGGCAAATTGGGCTTGGACGAGCTTAAGACAAAAGCTGGGTTGAGTGGCAAAAAATGGGATAAATCCATGAAGGCCCTTTCCAAGCACGAGCTTATTAAGGTTGCCACAGAGGGTGACATTAAAATGGTATTTCTTAAGAAATAATTCTTACAGCGTACAGTTTTACATTAAAACTATTTACGCGACAACAAAAGGTGCTTGCCGTTCTTAATTACATGGTTGGGAATTGCAAGCATTTTATTTTTGACTTATACAACTTCCTTAATTCTTAATAGTGTAATCTAAAGATTACTATTTGACCTAATTTTGAATGTCCACCATAAGACACTAATTGTATTAAGTTACATTGGCTCCAGGAATGATTTAATTTGATGAATTCCCAAAACACCATTCTCATTCTAAATAAACCTTGGAACAAAAGTTGTAAACCAAACTAGAGCCTGTTAAAATAGTTTTACCTCATAAATCATGTATAGCGGCCTCATTTCCAAAAAAATCATAAAAAACAATCTTTCTTTCATTTCCATTAAGGAACAAAGTTCGACTGGATTGCGACAAATATGACGAACCGTAATAGAACTCCTGTAAGCGTTCCGTGCCGTCCTTGTATGTAATAATAACTTTCGCCATATTAGGTAATACATCAATATAAGAATTACCATTTGGCGGGACATCTAAAATGTATGCCTTTAAGGAATCGGAATTTCTACCAAACACATATGCCTGACCGCCCTTAATCTTTAAAGTCACTGCACCTCTACTATCCCCTGTAATCCCAAGCCCACTTTTTAAGGCGGAAATACCTTTAAATTCTCCCTTTCCATTGCCCTTTAAATAAATACCCTTAGAAGCATCGTGGCGCCCTACACCCACCTCGGTACCGTAGTTGTTGCCAGACAATAGTAAATCCAAATAACCATCTTGATCATAATCGTTAATTAAAATACCATATACTGGCGAGAATTGTGCTTCGACAGGAAGACTCTTCATTTCAAACTTACCATTTCCGTTATTTTGGAGGTATACTGAAGAAAATAGAAATGACTTAGCTATATAGGAACTACTTTTCTCCCGTGGAGTCAGAACATCTATCATAGTGGCCTTGGCATAACTGGCATAATCAGGAAATTTTTTCTTCATCTGCGGAATCTGTTTAATAAGATCATCTCTGGAGTGTACGGGATATTCTGCGCCCAGCTTGTACGTTGACATTATAGGGTCCATACTACCATTTTTATCGTAATCCATAGCATAAACCGTTAATGGCTCATTAGGTGAGACTCTATATTTTGTATTTAACCCGATGTTTCCCAAAACATAATCCATATCACCGTCATTGTCAAAATCACCTCCATTAATACTGTTCCACCATCCAGAAGTAAAGGTTAAACCCGTTTTTTCCGAACTATTAACAAGCTTCCCTTTCTGGTTCTCAAAGAATTGGATAGCCATAAACTCCCCTACAACCATTAGGTCCGTATCCCCATCCAAATCATAATCGGTCCAAAGCGCATCGGTCACCATACCCACCTTTCTTAGGGATGGCGCCAATTTGTTGGTAACGTCAGTGAATTTCCCATTGTTGTTTTCGAGTAAATAACTGTTGGGGGGCAATGGATACTTTAAGGGTGTTAATCTGCCTCCTATAAAAAGATCAAGATCGCCATCCTTATCAAAATCCGATGCCCTGACACATGAACCACTGCTAAGAATTCTCGGTAGTGCTTGCCTATCCAGCCTAAAGTTTCCATGGCCATCATTTGTATAGAGTCTATCCTGATAATATTCCGAACCCTCATAAAATTCATTGCTACCACTTACTATATAAAGGTCTTGGTCACCATCACCATCATAATCAAAAAACAAAACACCGGTATCTTCCTCAAATTTTTCATTTTCATTTGGGATTATAGGTGTCATACTAAAGGTGCCATCTTCCGAACCGTAAAAAAGCTTCCCGCTGCGATTGTATCCTCCACCCATAAAAAAATCGTCGATACCATCGTTGTTTATATCACCGACTGCCAATCCTGGTCCTTGATTAGAATGCTTATGTGGCAAAAGAAATTGTCGGTTAAAGTCATAATAGACCGGGTCCTCGTGCAAGTAGTCCAAACTTAAAGTTGTGGTAATATCTTTAAATTGGCTACTTTTAGTCTTGGTATTTATAGGGAAGAAGTCCATGGAGGCTTCATCTTGCGATAGTATTATAAGTTGATCTGGCGATGGGTTCATTACTTTGCTTACCCTCCCATTTGGCCACCGGGCAACAATACTGTCTACCATTTTTTTCTTGCCTAAGCCAAAATGTAAAGTTTTGTCAATCGATGATTGGTAACCCCTTGTCAATGACTGATATAGTGACTGCTGTTTGCCTTCTTGAAATAAACTCACTTCTGTACCCAAACCCATACTATTAAGACTATCACCCCTCAATTGAATGCTCAAATAATGATGCCCCAAAATTACATCGGATCTATTTTCATATACAGAAGCTGGCTCGTTAATATTGTTGATTATTATATCCAGGTCACCATCATTATCCAAATCGGCATAGGCTGCACCATTGGACAAGGAAGACTGATCGAGACCCCATGCTTCCGCTACATTCTCAAAACTTAAATTACCTTGATTCTTGAACAAAAAATTGGACAGTTTAATGGAAGGCATTTCTTTTGCCTTTTGTTTAAGGACATTATCAAGACTATCCTTGGAAACATTGGCCGATAAAGACCCTGTATAATTAATAAAATCGAGGTCTGTAATATCTCTAAGATAACCATTGGTCACAAATAGATCTTTGAAGCCATCGTTGTCGAAATCTGCAAAAAGAGGTGCCCAACTCCAATCTGTGGCATCCACATTTAGCAACTGGCCAATTTCCGAAAAGGAGGTTTGGCCTTTATCTACAGTTCCATTATTGAGCTGCAGGGTATTACGCATATACTGAGGCATATATCCCTGTTGCAAAGTGCGTTCAAATAAAGCAAAATTCAATGGCCCGGACATTTTCTTTTCGTGATAATTGTCCCTTGGCCGCATATCCATGGTAACAATATCAACTAAACCATCATTGTTAAAGTCGGCTATATCATTTCCCATACTAAAATGACTTACGTGGTCCAAATAGGTCTTGGCCATTTCTTGAAAAGTTCCATCTTTTTTATTGATATAGAGGTAGTCATTTGCAATAAAGTCGTTGGTAACCAGAATATCTTCCCATCCGTCATTATTTATATCAGCTATCCCAACCCCTAGACCAAGGCCGTCGAAAACTATTCCGGCTTCTTTTGAAACTTCTGTGAATACGATTCCCTCACCCTTTGTTTCCTCATTACGATATAATTTATCGTTAGCAGGACCACTTCCATCCTTTATCAAAGGCCGTACATTATTAGGATCCCGAATAGCATTGGTGTGATTTAACAGGTACATATCCAAATCTCCATCTTTATCATAGTCAAAAAATGCCGCTTGGGTAGAATAACTTGTATCTGCAAGGCCATAAATTTCAGCTCGCTCCAAAAATTTGAGATTTCCTTGATTAATATACAACAGGTTTTTGCGTTGATCAGAATCAAAATTCCCGGACCTACATACATAAACATCCAACAGGCCATCATGATTAATATCCACCATTGTAACCCCAGTAGACCATCCAGGTATGGTAATTCCAGCGGAATCCGAAATATCCTCAAACTTTAGACCCCCTTTGTTCAGGTACAAGCGGTCGTTTACCATATTACCCGTAAAATAAATGTCTAACAAACCATCATTATTGATGTCGCCAATTGAAACGCCTCCACCATTATAGACATAAAAGAAATCGACCATATTAAAAACGTCGTTTTCTTCAATAAGATTATTAAAGGATATGTTGGTAATATTTGTCGACAATAATTTAAAAAGTGGTTCGTGTTCTAATTTTTTAGGCTCTCCGGAACCACTATCCTGGCAGGATATAATCTGCATTAAAACTATTATAAAGAATAGTATTTTGGAATTTTTATACATCATTGAAAATTAAAGCTCTACATGTCAATATTACTATTTAAAAATCAGAAAACCTGTCGATTATGACAGGTTTTCAGAAAAAATCCAACTAACTTAAAAAACTATTGATATTGTGGGTTTTGTGTAACATTAGGATTTCCCAACACCTCATTCAATGGAATGGGCAAAACATAATCCTTAGCCTTTAGTGTTCGATCCACATCATATGTATCTATAAACTCTTGGATATAATCCCCCAAATAGTCCGGTGTGCCTCCAAAAGTACTTTTTCTTTTAAGTTCGGGATAAACCTCACATTCCATAGCAAATTCCATAACGCGTTCATTGACTATGGCATCTCTTAACAACTCTTTACTTAGGTCCTCAAGAGGATCCAATCCTGCCCTTTCCCTTACCAAATTGATTCCTAAATAAGGATCTCCTGTGCCGCTCTCATTAGCAGCCTCAGAGTGGCCCAACAATACATCCGCATATCGCAGATATACAATATTCTTCTCGGTCAGGTTTGCATTGGATAATCCCATTTCGGTATATTTTGCCGACCAACCATTGGAAAAAATTAATTCATCCGGATTATTGGGATCTGCATCTGCCGAAACCATTCCACCAAAACGACTCAAATTATAGGATGCATCAGCACTCCATTTAACCACAGGTCTTTCCCCTGCGGAATTAGGCCCAACCCTAGTTGTAGGATACTCACTAATAAAAGTGCCGGCAATCCTCTTGTCATTTGGATCAAATTTTTCGCGGAACGCCTGAGTAGAATTTATCCAATGCCAGCCCACACCACCAAGATCGTTGGGCAGGTCACCCGCGATAAAATGTTGATGATAATTCTGATTTTCACCCGAATTGGCCGCCGATGATACTTGTGCCTCGAAAATTCGCTCACCAGAATTTTCATCGGCTACAGAGAAGTTTTGTGCAAAATCATCAAAAAGCTCAAGACCACTTTCAGTCATAATAGTTTCTGCCGTTGTACGAGCCTCACCCCATTTTTCATCCTGTAGGTATGCTTTCACCAATAGTGCCATTGCTGCCCATTTGGTTGCCCTTCCTACATTTCCAGAGCTATAAGATTCTGGCAAAACCGTTGCCGCCATATTTAAATCGTCCTCAATTAGGTCCAGTGCAAGACGTTTTCCATTTTCATTGGATGGAAGATCTTTGTCACTCTCCGTCTTTTGAGTAGTTACCGGAATATTATCAAAATAACGAACCAGATTGTAATAGTAAAAAGCTCTTAGGAACATCGTTTCTGCCTTTACTCGATCTATCAAGGCAGTATTGGGTGCACCTTCCTCCTTAAGTTGATCGGCCTTTTGTATTATGGCATTTGCCCTATTTATATTTTCGTAGGATATTCTCCAATACGTAGCTATATAATCATCACCAGGGTTAACGTTCCCATTTTGAAAATCCAACGGTCCTTTTTCCCAGCCAACTTGATACCCTACAAGGCATTCGAAAACAAATCGATCATAATAATGATTGAACCAATCCCTACCATATCCAATTCCATCGTAAACCGCATTGACACCTAGTTCCAATTGTTCTGCTGTTGCAAAGAAATTATCTTGGGTTGTAAAATCAGGATTTTCTTCCAAATCCGAACATCCTACTAACGGTATTGCAATGACGAAAAAGAAGAGGAGCCGGTAATACCTAAATTTATTATATGTCTTCATAGTTTGTTTTTTTCTATTAATTTAAGTTACTAAAATTCCAGATTTACACCCAAGGTCAATGTCCTAGAACGTGGGTAGGCATCATAGTCATCGCCTCTATTTAAGTTATTCTGTCCCCTATTGTTTACCTCTGGATCAAAACCACTGTAATCGGTTATTGTAAAAAGATTTTGCCCACTAACAAAAACACGGGCCTTACTGATATACTTTTGAATATCTGGAATAGTATATCCAAGGGAAAGGTTCTGTAATCGGATAAAGGACCCGTCTTCAATAAAATAATCAGAATCCCTATAGGAATTTGCAAAATCCCTATTACCATCTATTGCCGGTCTTGAAGCGCTGGTATTGGACGGTGTCCATGAATCAGTTAGTATATTTGCAAGCTGATTTATTTTCTGCACCCCATCACCTAATTCGGAAGCCTGTAGATTTCTTACATCAAAACCTTGGGATCCCCTAAAAAATATACCCATATCAAAATTTTTGTAATTCAAGGTCGAATTAAGCCCCCATGTAAAATCTGGATTGGGATCCCCGATAATCACATAATCATCCGGTGTAATTTGCCCGTCACCGCTCACATCCCTATATTGTGGAAATCCTGGTTTATCACCAGATCTTGAAGGATTGCTGGCAATTTCGGCTTCAGATTGAAAAATGCCTACGTAATCATACCCTCTCCAAACTCCGATTGGGTTACCTGCTTCCACCCAGCTACCGTCAACACCTAAGTGACCACTTGTTGAGCTGGAGAAAAATGGTGTACTATCGCCAAGATCTAAGAGTTTGTTTCGTAAAATGGAGATGTTTCCGGAAACGTTCCATTTAAAATTTTCGTTGTTTATTACATAGCCATCCAGTCCAACTTCAAACCCTCTGTTTTCCAAGGAACCTGAATTTTTCAAGATCGACTCGAAGCCCAAACTACTTGGGATGGTAACAAAAAGCAACAAATCTTCTGTTTGGTTATAGAAATAATCCAGAGTAAGGTTCAGCCTGTCATTGAAAAAGGAAGCATCCAGACCAACGTTGGTCATGGTGGTAGATTCCCATTTTAAGTCAGGATTTCCCAACCTACCATCTGCAAGCCCCAATACCAAACCGCCATTAAATACATAATTGTACTCGTTAAGGTTGGCCAGGGAATTATAGACAGGAATTTCAGAGTTACCCGTTAACCCCCAACTACCTCTTAATTTTAGACTATTAATCGATTCTGATAATTGTGAATTTTCAAAAAACCCTTCATTGGCGATATTCCACCCAAGTGCAACAGACGGAAAATTGGCCCACTTGTTTTCTTTTCCAAACCTAGAAGACCCATCCCTTCTAAAAGTCACAGTAGCCAAATACCTGCTGTCATAGTTATAGTTGACCCTACCCAATAAAGATTCCAATAACCACTCCCTTCTGTTGGAAAATGGCGTAAGTATGTCCGGCCCACCTTGAAGCGTAGCCTGATCTACCGATGCTGCTGTAATACCCCTTGTTGTAGTGCTGGTATATTTATTGATTTCCTTTTGAAAGGTATACCCTGCAACAGCATCAATGAAATGCTTATCCCCAATTTTCTTATTGTAGGTAATAATGTTTTCATTAAGAAAATTGGAAGAACTTCTATTGGCTAAAGTAAGTTCACCGGCATTGTCCCTACCCAACCTTGTATTCACAGAAGGAAAAAAACTGGTCCGATTTACATTTAAGATATCCGCTCCTACACTAGTCTTAGCTTTCAGACCTTCCAATATATTAAAAGTGAATCCTGTATTACCCAATATCCTAGTGGTAATATCCTGATCCGTTGCATACTCCAATTCTTGCAAGGGATTTATATTAAAACGTCCGTCATATGAGGCCAAAGCATAGGTACCGTCCTCATTCCGAACGGGAACTGTAGGATCCAATCCCAAAGCCGTTATTATAATACCGCCTGGACCCCCACGATCTGTAGGGGCATTATTGGATTCTGTACGGTTAATGGCCCAACTTGAACTTATATTCACCAAATCGTTAAGTGCCTTATTATCTAAATTTAGTCGGATACCATATCTCTGAAAATCAGTATTTTTTACAATACCATCGTTTTCATGATAGTTACCGGTTAGTGCATATTGCGAATTCTCGTTTCCTCCAGAGAAGGTAAGTTGATGATTCTGGATGACGCCAACCCTGGTAACTTCGTCCAACCAGTTTGTCCCTTCTCCAAAAGCATCAATCTGTGCCTGTGAGTAAATTGGCGCACCGCCCTGACTTGTTTCAAGAGTATTTAAATAAGTAGCGAATTCTGAACCGTTCAACACGTCTATAGAATTTGTTATGGTCTGTGTGGAATAGGAGCCTTCGTAACTAACTTTAGCCTTCCCCTGCTTACCTCGTTTTGTAGTTATCAAAACCACACCATTAGATCCCCTGGAACCATAAATTGAAGTAGCCGAAGCATCCTTCAACACTTCGATGGACTGGATATCATTAGGGTTTATAGAAGCAAGTGCGTTGGACGCCCTTCTATTACCGCCTGCACCATAGGCCTCATTGTCTGGATAAATAGGGAAGCCATCAACTACGTATAATGGTTCGCTACCACTGTTGATGGAGTTTGAACCACGAATTCGTACGGACACACCCCCGCCTGGAGCGGCAGAAGCTTGAGTAACCTGTACCCCGGGTGCCCTAGCTTGTATGGCCTGATCAACTGAGGTAACCGGAAGTTCCTTAAACGAATCACCATCAATGGAAGAAACTGATCCGGTAAGGTCACTTTTCTTAACGGTACCATAACCAACAATGACCACCTCGTCCAAGGCTTGGGATTGTGGCTCAAGTGTCACATTTATGACGCTACGTCCATTGATACTAATTTCTTGTGAGGCAAATCCCAAAGAGGAAAAAGTTAAAACGCTAACGCCGTTAGGCACATTTAGCTCGTAATTCCCATCAAAATCAGTGATTACACCAGATGTTCCGGCAATTACGTTTACCCCTGGCAACGGGGTGTTGTTTTCCCCATCGGTGACTGTTCCAGAAACTGTATTCTGTGCTACCGAGGTAAAACCAAATAAAAGAAAGGCTAGGAATAAATATCCAGGCCTTAAATGCAATGATTTGAGCAAAGTGTACTTCATTTGAGTTGGTCTTTAGTTGTTAGTTAAAATTGGGTCACTTATTAACCCATACTGTTAAAATAATTATTGTTGAGCAAAGAATCGTAATAGAAACAGATCTCCACTTAACCCGCTACAATAGTAATAGGTTCTAACAAGTTTACCAATGGACAATTTTATTTTGATATGGATTATTTCATTATTTTTTATGAATATACCAATTTTTACGGGATCAAACTGTTAAAATCGCACTATGCCACATCTTATTATAGCATTTTGATATACCCATTCAATACAGACAAGTGTCATTTAAGGCTGTTTTAGCTTGATCTCCAACAACATTGTTTAGCTTTTGGGAAATACATACACTCTCAATAATTCCAATTTATGCTAATACATTAGAACGACGAAAAGATACAAAAGGTTGATTGGGAAAGTATTCTCTAATAGAAAATACGCAAAAACCACACGAGATTTCAGCTGCTCTGTTTGGCCTTATACGCCTTTGGGGAAACACCGATATACTTTTTAAAAAGCCTTGAAAAATAAAGTGGATCCTCAAATCCCATTTTAAAAGAAATTTCTTTGACACTTAAATCTGTATAATTGAGATACTCGCATGCTTTTTGCGATTTTTTTAAATTGAAAAAATGAATAAGGGAATATCCCGTTCTTTTTTTAAAGAGATTGAAAAGGTATGACGACGAGTAATTAAACTCTTTGGCAATATCATCCGATTTCAAGGACTTATCAAGATTATTAGACAAAAAATCTATAATACCATCAACAAGGTCATTCCGGTCATTCACTTGAAGTGATCGGTCTATTTCAAGAAAAACAAATGAAGTCAAAAAGTTTAATCCCAAAATATTGGCATATTCCAACCTCGGCATTACATAGTCACTACTCAAAATATGAAATATTTGATTAAACTGTTCGGTCCTACCACTATCGAATGGTACAATATCATATTTATTATTGTTTGAACGATATCTATCAAATATACTTTGGGCAATAAGTCCATCAAAGTGCATCCAATATATACTCCAAGGATTAAGTTCGTCGGCACTATATTTATGAGCCGTTCTTTTCGGTATAATATAGAAGCGATTCGGAAGAACTAGGATTTGTTCCCCAGCAATTGTCAATTTACCTTGTCCTTCCGTACAATATATCAGGATAAATTCATCGGCACCTTTTTTCCTTGTTCTGTGGTGAAAATTTGCTTTTGGATAATACCCTATATCCGTTATATAGAAATTCTTCGTGATGATATTCGTTTTCAGATCCGCTTTTATACTTTCTGGAAGAACTATCATCTTTTGCCCCATAAATCCGTCCTTAATAGTATAATTATCCATGTTTCAGTAGAGTTTGTCTATGTTTTCGCCTTAGAATAATAATTAATATTGAAAAATTTAACCAGATTTACTACGAAATTAACATTTATCATGAGTAAATATGAGAATAAATTCAATAATTATATAAACAAATAAAATATAATAACATGGAACAATTGCTGCAAACCTTATAATAACATCCATGTTTTGAAACACCATATAAAGTTTACAAGGATTTACTTAACAAGCGAAATATAACATGGAACCAAACAAACGACAAGTATGAAAAACAAAAATCAGAAAATCATAGCTTTGAAAATATTAAAGAGCACAAGGCGATTTATACTACTAATCCTATACTGTCTATTAGGTGAAATAGGGGTGTCCTACGCCTCAGTTTCGTCTAACACGCACCTTTCCTCTTATCTATTATACGGGAATGTTACGAATTCTAAGACGGCATTCCAACAATTTGAAATTCGGGGTGTAGTTACAGATACAGATGGCAATCCTTTACCTGCGGCCAACGTGGTCATTGTCGGAACAACTAAAGGAGTTGTAACGGATTTCGATGGTAATTTTACTATCCAAGCCGAAGTAGGCAATATTCTAGAGGTATCATTTATAGGTATGCAGACTAGGCGCATATCAATTGAAAACACTAACAATTTAGAAGTGGTATTGCAGATCGATGCGGCCTCTCTAGAAGAAGTTGTGGTCGTAGGTTATGGAACCCAGAAAAAGAAGGATTTGACTGGGGCAATCGCCACTGTTAAACCGGAAGAGTTCACGCCCGGGGTAAATGTGAATGCCACACAACTACTCAATGGGGCCGCAGCAGGAGTCAACGTTAGCCAGGTAAGTTCAGCACCTGGTGGTGGAATAAAGGTGCAAATTCGTGGAGCAGGATCAATCAATAGTTCCAATGATGTATTATTCGTCGTTGACGGACTACCGGGGGTAGACCCTCAATCCCTGAGCCCAGACGATATAGAATCCATTCAAGTACTTAAGGACGCCTCCGCAGCCTCTATTTACGGTACTCGTGCAGCGAATGGGGTAGTTTTGGTGACCACCAAGCGTGGTAACGCAGGAAAGACAACAATGACTTACAGTGCTTATTCAGGAATACAGCACATTGCAAAACAAATAGATGTTTTGGGAGGAGCGGACTATATGCGTCTTATCAATCTCAGAAGTGGCAATAACCCAGTTTATAGCGATTCGGAAATAGCAGCAATTGGCCAAGGCACTAATTGGCAAGACCAAATATTCACTAACGCAGCAGTGCAGAACCATCAAATTACCATGTCCGGTGGAAACGATAAAGGCAACTATTATCTAGGACTAAATTATTTTGACCAAGACGGTATTGTTAAGACATCTGGTTACCAGAAATATAATACAAGACTTAATATGCAGACTAGACCATTGGAAAATCTATTGATTTCTGCCAATATTAATTTTACGCGTGAAGGATTTAAAGAGATTTTGTTTTCCAATGCTGCAAATGACTTCGCTGGCCCTATAAACACTGCTATTCAATTTGACCCTACTTTGTCCACAGGATTGAATGAGCAAGGGTTTTATTTTCTTAACCCAACAATTGCATTGGACAATCCATTAGGGTTGATCAACGGAATATCTGACCGCTCAATAAGAAATCAATTCTATGGCTCACTTACAGTAGACTATGAATTGGTAAAAAACCTCAAAGCAACGGTAAGGCTTGGTGCAGAGGCCAATAACCGAAGAGACGACTTCTATCGCAGTCGAGTCGCCCAATTGGGAAGATCTGAAGGTGGAATTGGAAATGCTAGTAGTAGCGAGTATACACATTGGTTGACAGAATATTTATTGAAATATGAAAATACTTTTAACGAAGTACATGATTTTTCAATATTGGGAGGAGCCACCTTTGAAGAATTCTTGACAAGAGGTTTGGGTGCAAGTTCCGCAGGCTTTCTTTCCGATGTTACGGGAACCAATTTATTGCAAAGTGGAGATGGTGAACTTAGGGACAACGTATCCAGTTCGAGGCTGAAAAATACCTTAAACGGATTTTTAGGAAGAATGACTTACGGCTATAAAGATCGCTATTTATTAACAGCGTCCTTCAGGGTAGATGGTTCTTCACGCTTTTCAGAAGAAAACAAATACGCTTTTTTCCCTTCCGGGTCAATTGGATGGAATATTAGCGAAGAGCCCTTTTTAAAGAACAGTGACTGGGTGGACAACTTAAAACTTCGAATTGGTTATGGTGAACTGGGAAATCAGGGCATCAATAATTTTGAAACCACTCAAACCTTAGTAGCGGGAGGCAATTCGGTATTTGGAGGTTCAATCTTTCAAGGGGTAGTTCCTGCACGGTTACCAAATCCTGACTTGAGATGGGAGACCACTTCAGAGAGTAATGTCGGCTTGGATTTCACTTTTTTCTCCAATCGGATTGCTGGTACTTTAGACTATTTCAATCGAAAAACTTCAGATCAGCTGTTCGTCAAGCCGCTACCTTCGGTAGTTGGGTTTAACAGCGTTCGAACCAATTTAGGTGAGGTCGTCAACAAAGGATTTGAAATTGGATTACAGACTAAAAATTTAGTAGGCGAATTTTCTTGGAATACTAATTTGAACTTGGCCTTTTTAAAAAACGAAGTCACCCAATTGCCTGATTTCACCGAAAGACTTATAGGCGGAAATATTGGCACCTTTATAAGCAACTATACCATAGTACAGGAAGGTTCTCCTTTACAATCTTTCTATGGCTTTGAAATTGATGGTGTTTTTCAGGAAGGAGATGATATTGAAAATTCTCCAACACCCGACGTTAGCGGATATGCTCCTGGCATGCCGAAATTCATAGACCAAAATGATGACGGTATTATTGATGAGGACGATCGCGTCATACTGGGAGACCCCTTCCCCGATTTTAGTTTCGGAATAAATAACACTTTTAAATACAAAAGGCTTTCCTTGGATGTATTTGTCTTGGGGGTTCAAGGAATTGAAACCTTGGACGCGAACGTAACGGAATCTTTGTACCCGACCAACGATGCTAGGAATTCAATTTCCGAATACTATCTAAATCGATGGACCCCAAGTAATCCAACAAATGATTACCCTTCGGGAATTAACCCAAGTCTATACGGGGGTGCACGTTTGGTGAATTCATGGACCGTAGTAGATGCCTCTTTCATCCGTCTAAAAAACGTAACCTTGGGATATAACCTTCCTGTAGATAAGCTAGGTCCAGTCTCATCCCTTAGGGTTTTCGTAGCAGGTGAAAATTTAGCTACTATTACGGATTACAAAGGCTATGACCCTGATGCGAGTGCCGCTGGAGAAGGTAATGTCACTAAGGTTAATTACAATAGTTATCCTTTAGCAAGAACCTTTCGTGTAGGAATCGACGTTAAATTTTAAAAAAAGAGCAATGAAAAGACATATAAACAGAATTAGAATTTTTGCAGTAACAGCATTTGCAATTACCAGTTTTAGTTGTGAAGATTTTCTACAAGAAGAAGTTTTTACCCAGTATGACCCAAATGCATTTTTACAGGATCAGTCAGGAGTTGACGCTCTATTGACCGGAGCATATTCAGCTATGAACGTTACCGGCTATTTTAGCCGGGACAATACATTCATTTTGGGTGAATTTCCAACTGATATGACATGGGAGACCGGTGGCGGTCTAAATAGGCTAGTGGTACCGATAATGCAGTTCAATTGGGATCCTACAACAAGTTTCTTTGATGGACAATACGGAAATTTTTATCAAGCGATTGCAAGGGCCAATAATGTACTATTGGTCGTGAATTCACTTTCAGATATAGACCAAAATACAGTAGATAAAATTGAGGCTGAGGCAAGATTTGTCAGATCGTTCTCTTACTATATGCTTCATAATCTTTTTGGTCCTACCCCAATTATTGAAATTCCGGAAGGTGCTTCCTTAGATGAAATTGAAGCTATCGGAAAAGAAACACCACGAGCTACTGAAGAGGAATATAGAGCTTATGTGGAGGCAGATTTGTTATTTGCTGCGGAAAAACTCTCTACAGAAGGCTTCTCCAGTAGGGGCAATAAAGGAAGTGCACTGGGTCTGCTAACCAAGTTTTATTTAAACAATAAAGAATGGCAAAAGGCCGCTGATGCTGCTCAACAAGTTTTGGCTCTTGACTATTCTCTATACAACGATTACACCAAATTATTTTCGGTTGAAGGGGAAAATAACAATGAATATATTTTCAGGTTCGAATGCCTTTTGGGAAGTAACCAAATAAATGTTTATATGCCCCATGCATTTCCGCCCAACTATCAAATACAGAATAATTGGATCAATTTCGGTGCCATGTTCCGAACATATACTTCCTTTTACGAAACCTTTGAGGAGCAAGATTTAAGAAGACAATTGTTTGTAAGGGAATATGTTCCCATTGGCGCGACCGACCCCGTCAGGCTTGATAGGGATACGGAAGGTAACGCATTGGACGATGTACGTAGTTTCAAATATGTACCTGATCCGGATGCCATAGGGCAGGCTAACGGGAATGACATTCCTTATATACGTTTGGCAGATATTATTCTGGCAAGAGCAGAGGCATTGAACGAATTGAACGGACCCAATCAGGTGGTAATCGATTTGATCAACGAGGTAAGAGATAGAGCTCAGGCAACTCCTGTTGACCTTGCCGATTTTTCTTCTAAAGAAGCTTTACGTGATTTTATATTGGCAGAAAGGGGTCGGGAATTTTACAGTGAAGGTTTTCGCAGGGAAGATTTGATCCGTCATGGATCATTTATTCAACAGGCAATCGACCGAGGTATTGCTGCCGAAGCCCATCAAGTATTATATCCTATCCCACAGGCTCAGATAGATAACAATCCAAACTTGGAGCAAAATCCAGGGTACTAATTATAGACAGTAAAAATGAAGTTATGGTAGTTGTTTGAGTTAGTTATGGCTCTCTGCCTTGCGGTCACTACTGGCTGCAAGGACAAGAGTTAAATTTTGAACTGAAAATATAGTTGCGCACAAAGAATCTAAATATTTGGTATTTAATGAGGTATGCGTATACTAACAATCGTTTGCTGGCCCAAATTGGATGCCACAATACAAGAATGGCTCATAAAAAAATTTGTTGACCTAGGATTTAGTTCCAATGCACAATTGTTCAATTAAAAAGATGACCCTTCCGAAGTATACAACATAGCCCATTTGCATCCCGAATTTGTAGATTAAGATGCAAAAAGAATTGAACAGTATATTATTAGGCAGAAAATAACCTTCGGTATATACCACCATCCGGATTGACATAAGAGTAATTTAATTAATTTAAAATACAGGAGTTTGGGAAATTTATTTAGAAACATCTTTAGTTTAATCGTTGCAGCGATTTGTTTACATGCTTGCAAAGACAGGACCTCTTTGAACGAAAATATAAAAATTAAAAAGCCAAATATAGTCTTTATCCTAGCTGATGATCTAGGGGCCCATGATTTGAGTTATGCGGGTAGTGAATATTACGAAACACCAAATATAGATGCCATAGCAAAAGAAGGTGCGAATTTTACCCAAGGTTATGCGGCTGCTCAGGTATGTAGTCCATCCAGGGCTAGCATCATGACCGGACAATATACGGCACGTCATGGAATAACGGATTGGATCGGAGCATCAACAGGTGAAAAATGGGGTGAAAGCCATAATACCAAAATATTACCTCCAGAATATATACACGCCATACCTGAAAATAATATTACCTTGGCCGAAGCTCTAAAAGCTGGCGGATACAAAACCTTTTTTGCGGGAAAATGGCATTTGGGAGACGAACCCTATTCACCTGAAAACAACGGCTTTGATATCAACAAGGGCGGCTGGGAGGTTGGAACTCCAAAAGGTGGTTACTATGCCCCCTGGGTCAACCCAAAACTGGATTACAAGTACGAAGGGGAAAACCTGACGCTACGGTTGGCAAACGAAACGGCCAATTTTATTTCAGAAAGTAAAGATCGGCCATTTTTTGCCTTTCTATCATTTTATGCAGTCCATGGCCCAATAGAAACTACTGAGGAAAAATGGAAGAAATACCGGGATAAAGCGGAAGCACAAGGTATCCCAGGTAACGGCTATAAAATGGAACGTATTCTTCCAATACGCACCGTACAGGACAATCCCGTTTATGCCGGTCTTATAGAAACCATGGATGACGCTGTGGGAGTAGTATTAAATAAGTTAAAGGAATTAGGCTTAGAGGATAATACAATTGTAATATTTACATCTGATAACGGCGGTGTGGCCAGTGGAGATGCGTTTTCTACAACAAATTTTCCTTTGAGAGGAGGCAAAGGCTATCAGTGGGAAGGTGGCATAAGAGAACCTTACCTTATTAAAGCACCTATGCTAAAAAATGGTCCAAAATTAATTGACTACCCTGTTTCCGGAATTGATTTTTATCCAACCCTATTAGATCTGACTGGTGTTGGCAAGCCCCAAAACCAAATATTGGATGGAGTTAGCTTAGTACCACTATTAAAGGGGGATCCACTTAACCAAAGACCTTTATTTTGGCATTATCCACATTACGGCAATCAAGGAGGCGAACCGGTAAGCATGATCAGAAAAGAAGATTGGAAACTTATCCATTATTGGGAGGATGGCCATGATGAACTTTATAATCTGGCCCAGGACCCCGGAGAAAAAGAAGATGTATATGACAGTAAAAAGGTATTGGCCCATAGTCTAAGGAATGAACTAGATACCTTTTTAAAAGAAGTTGAGGCCAACCTTCCGACCCAACACCACAATTACGATCCTGCAGCAGCCAAAGCGCTTTATGCAAAACGAGAAGCTGAAATGCTTCCACAATTGGAACAACGACGCAAAGATTTTTTAACGAAGGATTTTCAGCCCAACGAGAATTGGTACGACAGTAAGTTGACCAAAGACTGATTGAACTTAAAAACATGTAACTTTCTCCTAAACAAAACAATATGGACAGTGCGAAATTTAATTTTGCTTATTTACTCTTTTTAGCCTTGGTATCCGCCATGGGAGGGTTTTTATTTGGCTATGACTGGGTAGTAATAGGCGGTGCCAAACCTTTTTACGAACTTTATTTTGGGATTAGTGCTATGCCCACCCTACAAGGTTGGGCCATGAGTAGTGCCTTGGTGGGTTGTATTTTTGGAGCCGTACTCTCGGGATTTATTGCAGACCGTTTTGGCCGTAAAATACCTTTAATTCTTTCCGCAGCACTATTTGCCATATCTGCATTTGGCACTGGCTATATGGATAATTTCACACTTTTTATTGTATATAGACTCATAGGCGGATTGGGTATTGGCCTGGCCTCTACCCTGTCACCAATGTATATAGCCGAAATAGCGCCCGCAAAATACCGAGGCCAATTTGTAGCCATCAATCAGCTAACCTTGGTAATTGGTATTTTAGCCGCCCAAGTTGCCAATTTCTTTATAGCGGAAGCTATCCCCAATAGTAGTACTCCAGAGGCCATATTAAACTCATGGAACGGACAAACGGGTTGGCGTTGGATGTTTTGGGCAGAACTAATTCCCGCAATTTTATTCTTTGCACTAATGTTCATTGTTCCAAAAAGCCCCAGGTTTTTAGTGAAAATAAATAATATTGCCGCAGCACAAAGGGTATTGTCTAAAATTGGCGGAGAACAGTATGCGGAACAGGAATTAAAAAACATAAGCTTAACACTACATACAAATAGTGCTAAAAAAATTAATTTTTCCGATTTCAAAAGTCCCAAGGTAAAACCAATACTACTAGTAGGTATTGTTCTGGCCATTTTTCAGCAGTGGTGTGGCATCAATATCATCTTTAATTATGCCGAAGAAATTTTTACGGCCGCAGGCTATAGCGTTGGTGATATGCTATTTAATATCGTGATTACCGGCAGTGTAAATTTAATATTTACAATTGTTGCCATGAGAACTGTTGATACCTGGGGACGCCGCAAATTAATGCTTTTGGGATCAATGGGTCTGGGAATAGTATATGCCATATTAGGTACTGCATACTACATGCAGTTTACGGGTTGGCCAGTCTTGCTTTTAGTGATTACTGCAATTGCCATTTACGCCATGTCATTGGCACCGATAACCTGGGTGGTATTGTCAGAGATATTTCCTAATCGCATTAGAGGTGTAGCGATGTCTATCGCTACCTTTTCGTTATGGGCAGCCTCTTTCATACTAGTATTTACTTTCCCAATTATGAACAGTGCCCTAGGGTCCTACGGAACATTTTGGGCGTATAGCATGATTTGTATTGGCGGCTATATTTTTATTAAAAGAAAATTGCCAGAGACCAAGGGCAAGAGCCTGGAAGAGATAGAAATAGAACTGACAAAAGAAAAATGAAAGCCTACCATATCTTTTTGCTTTTAATTGCATTAACTTTCAACTGGGCTTGTGCACAGACAAGTGGTAATGAAGCCACCTATTTGGAATCTATAAAAATAGAACTGCATAGGAAATGGCCGAATAACAGGACTATTAACTTGGTTTTTCACGGGCATTCAGTGCCTACGGGATATTTTGAAACACCTAATGTAAATACATTAGGCTCCTATCCTTACTTGACACTCAATAATGTCAAAAAGATATTCCCCTTTGCCGTATTAAATAGTATAACCACTTCTATTGGCGGGGAACAATCCGAACAGGGGGCTGAAAGATTTGGGGAAGAGGTACTGACTCATAGACCAGATGTACTGTTTATTGATTACGCACTAAACGACCGAGGAATTGGATTGGAGCGTGCCAAAAAGGCTTGGAAAAAAATGATTGAAGAAGCCATTGCCTATGGCACCAAGGTAATTTTGATGACACCTACTCCAGATTTAAGGGAGGACATTCTTTCCCCTAACTCGGAATTGGCAAATCACAGTGGTCAGATTAGACAATTGGCGGAGAAGTATAAAATAGGACTGGTAGACAGTTATATGTTATTCCAAGAAATAGCCAAAGCAGAAGATTTAAAAATCTATATGGCGCAAAGCAACCACATCAATGAAAAAGGGCATCAGGTAGTCGCAAATGCGATATTGGATTTTTTTAGTTTAAAATCGAAGTAATTTTTTAAAAAACAGAAGTAAATGAAATTCAAGGTATTAATTCTACCCATTTTATTTCTAGTGTTTGGTTCTTGTAAGAAAGAACATACTAAGGAAATAGACCTATCCGGAGAGTGGCAGTTTCAAATTGATTCTCTTAACCAAGGGATAACGGGACAATGGTATGCCAAAAAATTATTTGAAAACGTTCAACTACCTGGTTCTATGGCCGAAAACGGCAAGGGTAATGATATAACAGTAGATACATATTGGACAGGTAGTATGTGGAACGATAGCCTATGGTACAAAGATCCTAAATATGCCAAATACCGAGAGCCTGGCAACGTCAAAGTATCTTTTTGGCTAAGCCCCGAAAAAGTATATTACGGGCCCGCTTGGTACCAGAAGAAGGTTTCCATTCCCGATTCCTGGAACGAGCAGCATATCAATCTATACTTAGAACGTGCACATTGGGAAACTACCGTTTGGATCGATGAACAAAAAGTAGGAATGCAAAATAGCCTAGGAACCCCACACGACTATAATTTAAGCAATTATTTAACTCCTGGCGAACACACCATCACTATACGTGTTGATAACAGAGTAAAGGACATTGACCCAGGTGTAGATGCGCACAGCATTTCGGACAATACCCAGACCAATTGGAACGGTATCGTTGGCGACATCAAATTAACGGCAACATCACCTATTATATTTCAGAATATAAAGCTATACCCCAATGTGACCAATAAAGTGGTTACTGTAAAGGGGCTGGTAATTAATTCTTCCGGCAGCTCCCAGAAATGCAAAATTTTATTACAAGCAAAGGAAGTAGGCAATACTAAAAAGGAATTGCATAAGGTAATCAAGGAAATTGAAATCAATGCTAAGGGGCAGTTTGAAATCGAATATGCCATGGGAGATTCACCGCTACTTTGGGATGAATTCAATCCTAACTTATACACCATGCAGTTGCGATTGGAATCGGAACAGGGGATTGACCAAAAAGAGATCACTTTCGGTATGCGGAATTTTAAAGTTGATGGTAAGCATTTTGCCATTAATGACCGCTCGGTCTTCCTACGCGGAACCTTGGAGTGTTCTATATTCCCTTTAACAGGGTATCCACCCACCAATGTAGAGGAATGGAAGCGTATTCTAAAAACCATTCAAGACTATGGATTGAACCATATGCGTTTTCATTCCTACTGCCCTCCCGAAGCTGCTTTTCAGGCTGCAGATGAATTGGGTGTTTATATCCAAGTTGAGGCTTCTGCCTGGGCGAATATTGGCGACGGTAAACCAATCGACCAATGGATCTATAAAGAAGCTGAAGCTATTATAGATTCTTATGGCAACCATCCTTCCTTTGTAATGATGGCCTATGGCAACGAACCTTCCGGAGAGAATCACGAAAAATATCTGGAAAAGTTTGTGGATTATTTTAAAAAGTTGGACAATCGAAGATTATATACCAGTGGTGCTGGTTGGCCTTTATTGGATAATTTGGATTATTACAACCACAAGGGGCCTCGAATTCAGGGCTGGGCCCAAGAACTAAACAGTATAATCAACGCCGAACCCCCACAGACGGAATTTGATTATGACAAATTAATACAAGAAACACCTATGCCATATGTAAGCCATGAAATGGGCCAGTGGTGCGTGTTCCCCAATTTCAAGGAAATGTCAAAATACACAGGGGTCTTAAAACCTAAGAACTTTGAGATTTTCAAGGAGACCTTGGAAGATAATCATCTGGGCCATTTGGCCGATAGCTTACTATTGGCTTCAGGTAAATTACAGGTACTTTGTTATAAGGCCGATATTGAGGCCGCCTTACGAACCAAAGACATGGCAGGTTTTCAGTTGCTGGACCTTCATGATTTTCCAGGTCAGGGAACAGCTCTTGTTGGTGTTTTAGATGCATTTTGGGAAGAAAAAGGCTACGTGACAGCTGATGAATTCCGAGAATTTAATTCCGTAACCGTACCCTTGGCCAGACTTGCGAAACGCATATTCATGAACAACGAAACATTAAAAGCCAAAGTAGAAGTGGCGCATTATGGAGAAAGACCATTAAACGATATCCTCCCAACTTGGGAGCTTTCCGATAAAAATGGAGTTTCATATGCCAAAGGAGAATTCCCTAAAACAAACATTCCAATAGGAAACGGATTTAGACTGGGCGAGATTTCTGTGGATTTTAACAAGTCCGAAAAGGCACAAAAATTGGTACTTACGGTTCGTGTTGGGGAACATAAAAACAGTTGGGACATGTGGGTATATCCAGTCCAAAATAAACCTATCGCTAAGGCGGATCAAATAATGGTAGTTCAAAAATTTGATGCGCTCACCATCAACCATCTTAAAAATGGGGGCAATGTACTGCTGAACATCACCAAAGGCGATATTGCACCTAAAAAGGGTGGTGATATTGGCGTGGGCTTCTCCAGCATTTTTTGGAATACTTCATGGACAAAAGGTCAAAAACCCCATACACTTGGCATTCTCACAAATCCAAAACATCCTGCGATGTCAGAATTCCCAACGGAATATCATAGTAATTGGCAATGGTGGGACGCCATGTCCCATTCCAATGCCATTGTATTGGACGATTTTACTCCCGATCTAAAACCAATTGTAAGAATTATAGATGATTGGTTTGAAAACCGAAGAACAGCTTTGCTTTTTGAAGTCAAGATCGGAAAAGGCAAATTGTTGGTATCTGGCATTGATTTGCACACCGATCTAGAACGAAGACCGGAAGCCCGACAGTTGTTGTACAGTTTGAAAAAATATATAAGTAGTGACAAATTTAATCCAGAGATCATAATGGAATCTGATGATTTAAAAAGTTTGTTTACCTATTAAAAAAAGATGTTTAAATGATTCGACAAGACAATTAGTGTCGAACTAAATGAAATGCATATATGAGTACAGTAAAAGCTTGGGTAGAGAAAGTTGTAATTCCTACCTACGAAGTGGGTGAGCCTGAAAAATATCCAGTTTTTTTGGAGAAACGTGTTTATCAGGCTAGTAATGGATCTGTTTATCCACATCCAGTAGTTGAACATATTAGTGATGAAAAAATAAATAAGGAATGGGATGTGGTCTTTCTGGAAAACGATTATATCAAGATTATGGTACTGCCTGCCTTGGGCGGAAGGATTCAGATGGCCTATGACAAAATACGGGAACGTCATTTTGTTTATTACAACCATGTCATAAAACCGGCATTGGTAGGCCTTACCGGCCCTTGGATCTCGGGAGGTATAGAATTCAACTGGCCACAGCACCATCGCCCAAGCACTTATGACCCGGTGGACTTTTCCATAGAAGACAATGAGGATGGGAGCAAGACGGTCTGGGTAAGTGAAGTGGAACGCATGTTCCGTACCAAGGGTATGGCAGGCTTCACCTTACACCCGGACAAGGCCTATTTGGAAATAAAAGGTCAATTATATAACCGCACCCCGCATCCACAGACGTTTTTATGGTGGGCAAACCCCGCTGTAGCGGTTAATGACCATTACCAATCTGTCTTTCCTCCAGATGTGAATGCCGTATTTGACCATGGAAAACGGGATGTCTCCGAATTTCCTATTGCCAAGGGAGAATATTACAAGGTAGATTACTCCCCGGGCACCGATATTTCCCGATATAAGAATATCCCGGTACCTACATCCTATATGGCCATAACTTCCGAGTATGATTTTGTAGGTGGTTATGAAAACGATACCAAAGGCGGGTTGTTGCATATAGCCGACCATCATGTCTCACCAGGTAAAAAGCAATGGACTTGGGGCAACGGTGATTTTGGACAAGCTTGGGATCGGAATCTTACCGATGAAGATGGACCCTACATAGAATTGATGTGTGGTGTATATACTGATAACCAACCCGATTTTTCATGGCTTCACCCCTATGAGGAAAAGAGCTTTAAACAGTATTTTATGCCCTATTACAATGTAGGTGTTGTAAAGAATGCAACCAAGGAGGCCCTGTTGAACCTTGAATCGAAAGACGGACAGGTAACCATTAAAATCCATGTGACTTCTGTCTATCCCAATTGTACGGTACAACTAACACATGCCAAAAAGGTGATTTTAAATAAAAAAGTAAGCTTAAGTCCAAAAGATGGGTTTGAAACAACCTTAAGTATCGATAATCCCATCTACGAAAACCTAACCGCCACATTAAAGGATCAAGATGGTAACATATTGGTATCATGGTCCCCGAAGGATTATTCCAATCAAGAAATTCCGGAACCTGCCAAGGCGGCAAAACAACCAAAGGATATAAAAAGCGTAGAGCAACTATATTTGAGAGGGTTACATCTAGAACAATATAGACACGCCACCTATGACCCAACGGCATACTATTTGGAGGCACTCTCAAGGGAACCCAATGATGTTAGAAACAATAATGCAATGGGGCTGTGGAACCTAAAACGGGGACAATTTAAGAAGGCACTCCCCTATTTTGATAAGGCTATTGCCACCTTAACCCAACACAATCCGAATCCCTACGATGGTGAACCCTATTTTAATAAAGGGCTGGCCTTAAAGTATTTGGGTGAAAATGACAAAGCTTACGATGCATTTTTTAAATCGTGCTGGAATGCTGCTTGGCAAGATGCAGCTTATTTTAATCTTGCCCAAATAGATTGTGAGAGAGGAAATTTGGCAAGGGCTTTGGAAATGACAGACAGGGCATTGATTAAAAACTGGCATAACCACAAGGCACGACATCTAAAGGCCATATTACTCAGAAAACTGAATAGAAGGAAGGAAGCAAAGCTATGGATTGCAGATTCCTTGGCCATTGATCGTTTCAATTTTGGGATGCTATATGAAAAATATATGCTAAATGGAGAAAATAACGACCTAAAATCTTTCAAGGAATTGTTGCGAAACTATGTACACAATTACATCGAATTTTCTTTGGACTATGCGCAGGCAGGATGTTTTGTGGAAGCCATTGCCCTGATGAAGACCTTTACAGACGGAAAAGATCAAATATACCCAATGGCAGCTTATTGTTTGGGATGGTATTATCAACAAAATAACGATATTACGGCAGCCAAACAATACTATGATTTAGCACAAAGGATGCCATCCGATTACTGTTTTCCCAACAGGTTGGAGGAAGTGCTCGTTTTAAAAGCAGCCAAGACATTTAACCCTGAAGATTCCAAAGCGCCCTACTATTTAGGTAATTATTGGTATGCCTGCAAACAGTACAACAATGCCAAGGAGTGTTGGGAAAAATCCCTTGAACTAAATAGCAAAAACCCCATCTGCCTACGCAATCTAGCCCTTTTATATTTCAACAAAACAGATCAAAAAGGGCTGGCCCGTAAAAATTTGGAGCAGGCATTTGAGCTCGACTCCAAGAATGCCCGCTTGCTTATGGAATTGGATCAGCTCTATAAAAAAATCAATGTTTCAGAGGATGAGCGACTACAGCTTCTTGAAAAGAATATCGATTTGACCAATTCCCGAGACGACCTCTATTTGGAACGACTGGCTCTGTACAATTTCAAAGGCAACTTTGAAAAGGCCTTGACATTGTTAAAACTAAGACAATTCCATCCCTGGGAAGGCGGAGAAGGAAAAGTTCCTTTTCAGCATATTACCATACACATAGAAATAGCGAAACAAATACTGCAATCGGGGAATGTCAAGAAAGTTATTGCACATTTAGAGGCTGCCCAGAACTATCCCCACAATTTGGGAGAGGGGAAATTGTTCGGTTCCCAAGAGAATGATATTTTCTATTGGTTGGGATGTGCCTACGAAAAACTAGGAGAAACCCCCATGGCCAAGGAAAATTGGAAAAAAGCGTCCCAAGGACTTAGCGACCCTAGTCCTGCCCTGTTTTATAATGACCAGCAACCGGACAAAATCTTTTACCAAGGTTTGGCTCTATTAAAACTAGATAACAAAAAAGAAGCTGAAAAGCGATTCCAAAATCTGATCGGCTACGGTAAAGAGCATATGGACAATGATGTGAAACTGGATTATTTTGCCGTTTCACTACCAGACCTATTGATCTGGGACGAAGATCTGAATGCCAGGAACAAAATACATTGTGAGTATTTAATAGGTCTTGGAGAATTGGGACTAGGAAATACCGAAAACGCCATTTCTGCATTTACAAAGGTCATGGACAAAGACAACTATCACTTACCAGCCTTTATCCATTTAAATATGGCTAAAAAATGGAATCAGCAATATCAAGATTTATAAAAAATGAGAAAATTATATAATTTATCCTTATTTATTATTGCCTTACTGCTTCACGGCATGTTAATGGGTCAAACAACAAATCAGATTTCTCTGGCCGGAAAATGGAACGTAAAATTGGATTCATTAGATATAGGTTCACATGAAAATTGGGCCACCCAAAATTTTGAGGGTCTGTCCATCGATTTACCGGGAACTTTGGATGACGCTGGCATAGGAACACCCAACACCCTTGAACCTGCCCTTAACAATTACGTACTTTCCAACCTAACAAGAAAGCATCAATACATTGGAAAAGCATGGTACCAAAAGGAAATTAGCATACCTAAATCTTGGAAGAAAAAGGAAATAAACCTAATCCTTGAAAGGGTGATTTGGGAATCCAAAGTCTTTGTGGACGATAAATTGATCGGTAGCTCGGAAAGCCTTGTCGGTGCCCATGAATACAATTTAACCCCCTTTTTGTCTCCTGGGAAGCACTTGCTTACCATTCTCATAGATAATTCCAACAAATATCCCTTTCTAAATGTTGCAGGAAGTAAATATCCGGACCCAGTAAACCAGGACATGGCCCACGGTTATACCAACCACACCCAAATAAAATGGAATGGAATTATCGGTGATATTTTATTGGAAGCCTCTGAACCCAACACTCCTAATAACCTTCAAATCTTTTCTGAGGTCGATAATAAGACGCTGACCATTAGCTATGAACAGGCTAAGCCCTTGACAAAAAAAATAGGTTTTGAACTTTCTGATCAAACCGGGGAAATTATTTATTCAGAAATTGTCAATAATGCCGTAGTACATGGGAATACTATAAGTTTTAATATTGATACGCCCGAAGAAATTCAATTTTGGGACGAATTCCACCCTGTACTATACCAGGCTAAGGTTATAAGTCAGGAACAGGCCGAACAAACTTGGTTCGGATATAGAAAAGTGGGGAACACCAATGGTGTACTTAGCCTGAATGATGGGCGTATTTTTCTTCGGGGTAATTTGGAATGTGTCATTTTTCCGTTAACGGGATATCCACCAATGGAAAAGTTCGATTGGGCCAAGCTTATTGGACAAGCCAAAAATTATGGCCTTAACCATCTTAGGTTCCACTCCTGGTGTCCTCCAAAAGCCGCATTCGAAGCAGCTGATGAAGCTGGCTTCTATTTTCAAGTAGAACTTCCACATTGGAGTCTAAAAGTGGGTGAAGACGAAAATACTACCCTATTTTTAAGAAAAGAAGCCGCAAAGATTCTAAAAGATTACGGAAATCATCCATCATTTATTTTAATGGCCCTGGGCAACGAGTTGCAGGGCGACATTGGACTGCTGAACCGCATGGCCGCTGAGCTCAAGAAAATGGACAACAGGTGTTTATTTGCAACAACTTCATTTTCCTTCCAAAAACCAACAGGAACAAGACCGGAAGAGGAAGATGAATTTTTTATTGCTCAATGGACCGATAAGGGATGGATTCGAGGACAGGGTATCTTTAATGACAAACCCCCACATTTTAATGCCGACTACTCAGCCAATAGCGACCACATACAAATTCCTTTGATTTCCCATGAAATCGGACAGTATTCAGTATACCCGGACTTGACGGAAATACCAGCTTACACCGGCGTTTTGGAGCCATTGAATTTTAAAGCTGTCAAGAACGCTTTGGAGGAAAAGGGAATGCTAAATCTTGCAATTGACTTTACCCAAGCCTCAGGAAAACTGGCTGCCATGCTTTACAAAGAAGAAATAGAACGTGCTTTAAAAACCAACAGTTTTGATGGTTTTCAGTTGCTTCAACTACAGGATTTTCCCGGACAGGGAACTGCATTGGTAGGTTTGCTCAATGCTTTTTGGGAATCCAAGGGTATTATCTCTGCCGAAGAATTTCGAAAATTCAGCAGTCCCTTAGTACCACTAATACGATTTGAAAAAGCGATTTATGTAGACGGAGAACACTTCTTGGCAAATATTGAAGTAGCCAATTATCTTAAAGCCTTAAAGGATCAAACCATCGAATGGCAGATAAACAATGAAGAAGGTAATATTCTTTTCAAAGGGACCATCAACAATATAGACTTAACAATTGGTAACAACATTGAGCTGGGAATAATAGATCTTCCCATTAACATTGAAAAAGCGCAGCAGTGGAATATTGAGATTAAACTTAAGGGTACTGAATATGTAAACAATTGGCCAATTTGGGTATATCCACCTTCCAAGGGGTACCATCCAAAGAATATAATAGTCACTACCTCGTTTGAGGAGGCCATTATAGCTTTAGAGCAAGGAAAAAAAGTCTTCCTCAATCCGGACCTACATCAACTAAAAGGAAATGACGGAAGATTTACACCTGTATTTTGGAGTCCTGTTCATTTTCCCGACCAACCTGGGACAATGGGACTTTTAATAGATAATGGACATATGGCACTACAGGATTTCCCTACGCAATCATTTACCCAATGGCAATGGTGGGATCTATGCATCAATTCCAAGGCATCACCAATAGATTCTTTACCCTTGAAGCCCATTGTACGGGTCATTGATAATTTTGTAACCAACCAACATTTGGCAAATATTTTTGAGGCCAAAATTGGGAATGGCAAACTTTTGTTTTCATCAATGGATCTTCATTCGAATCTAGAAAATAGACCAGCGGCACAACAATTAAGGCAGAGTTTGTTAGACTATATAAAAAGTGATGCATTCGACCCAATTTCCAAAATAACCGTAGACCAACTAGGAACTTTGAAATTAGAGTAAACATAATGCCCACTATGGAGAAAAGGTTAAATTATACTTAAGAAGTTAATGTTATTACGTTATAAAGCCCGTTTTAATTAGAATGCCCTTCAAAAATGAGCTATAGCATTGGATAGGTATGTAAAACCGTAAGTCAAAAGCAAAATTTAATAAATAAGGTTCAACCTAAAACGATATCCGATAACAGAAAGTTTTCGAAACAGGAACATTAGATATTACAAGTATTTCAGAACAGTTAATTTCCCATATTAGCGCAGTATTATACATATAAAATGTAAAATTGTCCATAGCTTCGTACAATAATTCTTTCTATTATTGGGGTTAAATTCAACATAGATAGAAGCATCACCTCCTATTCGGGCATATTAGGTTGACAATGCCTTTACAATTTCATACTTTTATGAGGTAATGTTCTTATATAAATTTAATTCTAGGTTGAATAATATGAGGTATCGATGGAAAATATCCAAAAACAATGGGTATTTGATAGCAAATGAGGTTTATTCCCCATCTAATTGCTGAAAATATCCCCGTTTTATCACCCTAAATAATTGCATTTTGCATGTTGTAGAGATTAAATTCTTAGAAACAAGGTGAATACTAGGGAACCATTAAGAACATTTGTATTGGTTTGGGATAAAAAAGTATTAGAAATCGACTTGATCTGGGTTGCACCAAATCTTATTAAGCAGTATTATTATACTCTTTAGAACAAATAGCTGAACTTTATACGGTTACCTTGCCGCAAATAAGGTTAATTGGACCGGATTTGAAAAATTTTGATATAGCACAACATTTAAAAAAACTAACGTGAAAAAGAAAGTATCATTTGGCCTTTTATTTATCGGTATCATTATACTTGTTATTTCCGTTTGGAACATTCTTAAACCATCGGATACCGTAGATTTTAGTGCCGATATAAAACCGATCCTGAACAAGAATTGTATTACCTGCCACGGAGGGGTTAAAAAAAGTGGTGGTTTTAGTCTTTTGTTCCAAGAAGAAGCCTTCGCCGACACCGAATCCGGAGTTCCTGCCATTATTCCAGGTAACGCCGCCAAAAGCCCGTTTATTCAGCGCCTAAAGGAAGATGACCCGGAATTGCGAATGCCCTACAAAAAGTCGAAACTTTCAAACGAGGACATAGAACTTCTGACCAAGTGGGTGGATCAAGGCGCCAAATGGGGCAAACATTGGGCCTATAGCTTACCGGAAAAAGTAGAAATTCCGGAAGCAACACAATCTGCCGGTGTTTCTTCCAATGATTCTGAAGGATTTATTAAAAATGAAATTGACCACTTTATATTGAGGACCCTGGATAATAATGATTTGGAACCAAGTCCAGCTGCTGAACCTAACGTAATAGCGAGAAGGCTTGCCATGGATATTGGCGGACTTCCTCCAGACGAGACCTTATTTAATGATTACACCACTGGCAAAATTACCTATGAAAATATGGTGGATGAATTGTTGTCCAAGAATTCATACGGTGAAAAATGGGCCAGTTGGTGGTTGGACCAAGCTAGATATGCGGACACCAAGGGGTATGAAAAAGATATGGGCAGGTCCATGTGGCAATACCGCGATTGGGTCATTAAAGCGCTGAACAACGATATGCCATACGACCAATTTACCATTGAGCAATTGGCAGGCGACCTGTTGCCAAACCCATCTGCCGATCAACTTATAGCAACCGCCTTCCACAGAAACACTATGAACAATGATGAGGGAGGAACAGATGACGAAGAATTTAGGGTAGCCTCCCTAATTGATAGGGTCAACACTACCTTTGAAGTATGGCAGAGCACCACAATCGGCTGTGTACAATGCCATAGCCATACCTATGACCCCTTTAAAAACAGGGAATACTACAATTTAATGGCATTTTTTAATAATACCAGGGACGAGGATACTTCAGAGGACGAGCCTAATTTGAAATTTTACAACGAGGAGCAACAAAAGAAAGTCAGGGGAATTTATGACTGGATCGCTAAAAATGAAAACAAGGAAATAGCAGAAGCCTATAATAATTTCCTGCAATATTCAGAACCAATTTACCATGCCCATTCGGCCAAAAATTACACCAATGGCAATTTAGCTGACACCAAATGGCTTGCCTTAAGGGACAATGGTTCCTGTTACCTCAATGATGTTTATACCCAGGGTGCCGATTATATGTACCTAAAGTATTCCTCTGGAATAGATGGAACTAAAATAACCATCAGAAGGGATAATGATAAAGGGGAGATTTTATCCCAATTTATCACCAACAAGACCAACGGGAGGGTCATCCAAAAGTTCCCCTTCAAAAAAAGTAATGAAAAATTAAACCTTTACATAGAGGCCAATAACGATAAGATTTCTCCAAAAAGCCCTACCAGTTATATTTCGTGGTTTGCTTTTCTTCCAGAAATCAAGGCGGATATCAATGGCTATTCCGAAATGGACACTTCATTTATGCAGTTGCTGAACACAGGCACTCCTACACTACCTATTATTGTGGAAAACCCAGATTATCAAAAAAGGACCACCCAGGTTTTTGAAAGGGGCAATTGGCTTATGAAAACCGATACTGTAGAGCCCGCAACTCCCCAAAGCCTAAATGCATGGAACGATGCCTGGCCAAAAAATAGGCTAGGATTGTCCAAATGGATGGTCAGCAAGGAGAACCCGCTAACGGCACGTACCCTTGTAAACAGGGTATGGCAACAAATTTATGGTCGGGGAATAGTAGCTTCCTTAGAGGATATGGGCTCACAGTCCGACCCACCATCCCATCCAGAATTATTGGACTGGTTGGCATTAAGGTTAATGAACGAACATAATTGGAGCATTAAGGCCCTTGTAAAAGACATTGTAATGTCCGGCACCTACAGACAGAGTTCCAAGAACAATGCTAAATTATACAATTTAGATCCCGAAAACAGACTCTATGCCCGTGGACCAAGAATTCGATTGGGAGCGGAACAAATTCGAGATCAGGCGCTGGCCGTTTCGGGACTTTTGAGCACTAAAATGTACGGCCCCAGTGTAATGCCACCACAACCGGAGGGTATTTGGCAAACGGTATACAACGGTGGCAATTGGGTGGAAAGCCAAGGAGAGGATAAGTACAGGAAAGCGCTTTATACCTATCTAAAAAGAACCAGCCCATATCCCTCATTCCTCACTTTTGATGCAGGAAGCAGGGAAGTTTCAACGGTACGCAGGACAGTAACCAACACCCCTTTACAGGCCTTGGTTACCCTTAACGATCCCGTTTATCTTGAAACCGCCTATTATTTGGCCAAATTTATGGGCCAGGGAAACAATGTGGATACAAGCATACGAAAAGGGTATAAGAAAGCGGTATTGACAGACATCAGTGACGAAAAATTAAGCGCTTTAAGGGAATTGTACAACCTGTCCCTTTCCGATTTCAAGGATAAGCCAAAAAACATTAAGGAATTCATTCCCTTTGAGACCGATGCCAATGCTAATTTAGCGGCGTTGACCGTTGTGGCCAATGCCATTATGAACTTGGATGAGTTTTTAACAAAATCGTAATTATGAACAGTTTAGACCGATTAATAAAAGAAAAGATACAGCGGGAAATTCAGGCAAAGACCCGTCGGCATTTCATTAAGGATTGCGTTGCCGGAATGGGCGGTTTGGCCCTTGGCTCTTTCTTTATGTCCTGTAATTCCTTTCTTGGGAACAAGGATAACGCCAAGATTGCCTTAACGGAAAGGGATGTCAACCCCCTGGCTTCTATGGCACCACCTTTCCCTGCCAAGGTGAAATCGGTTATTTACCTGCATATGGCCGGCGCTCCATCACAATTGGAAATGTTCGATTACAAACCCACACTGCAAAAACTGGACGGACAGGTTACCCCGCAATCGATGTTGGAAGGGAAAAAATTTGCTTTTATTAGGGGAACACCTAAACTTTTAGGACCCCAGGCAGAATTTAAACAACATGGGGAATCGGGCAATTGGGTGTCCAACTTCTTGCCGCACTTTTCAAAAGTAGTGGATGAGGTTGCTTTTCTAAAAGCGGTGAACACAGATCAATTCAATCACGGACCCGCCCAATTGTTCATGCATACCGGAAGCCCCAGATTGGGCAGACCAAGTATCGGGTCATGGGTCACCTATGGCTTAGGTTCCGAAAATCAGAATTTACCAGGTTTCGTAGTACTTACCTCCGGAGGTAAAACACCGGATGCGGGAAAAAGTGTTTGGGGAAGTGGTTTTTTACCCTCGGTCTACCAAGGGGTCCAATGTAGGTCCAAAGGAGATCCGGTCCTTTATATAGATGATCCAAAAGGCATTACACGGAATCTTAAAAAAAGTACCATTGATGCCATAAACAACATCAATAAGAAAGAATTCAATGAATATTCCGATCCCGAAATTTTGGCTAGGATCAATCAGTACGAAATGGCATACCGCATGCAGACCGCAGTGCCAGAGGTCATGAATATCAACAATGAACCCGAGCATATAAAGGAAATGTACGGCGTACAGCCAGGAAAGGAATCCTTTGCCAACAATTGCCTTTTGGCCAGAAAGCTCGTTGAGGACGGAGTACGTTTTGTACAATTGTTCGATTGGGGATGGGACAGCCATGGAACAGGTCACGATACCGCGGTAGACCTAGGGCTCAGAAATAAATGTACTGAAATAGACAGACCCATGTCCGCCCTGCTCTTGGATCTTAAACAAAGAGGATTACTGGATGAGACCTTGGTAGTCTGGGGAGGTGAGTTCGGCCGGACCCCCATGCAGGAAAACAGGGAAGGTCAGGAAATGGCCTATAAGGGCAGAGATCACCACGGAGATGCCTTTACCATGTGGATGGCCGGAGGGGGCATAAAGAAAGGGGCCAGTTGGGGACTCACCGATGAGATAGGCTTTTCCGCTTTGGAGGGCCAGGTCTCCGTGCACGATGTTCACGCCACCATGATGCACCTTCTAGGTTTTGACCACGAACAATTTACTTTTGATTTTCAAGGAAGGCCCTTCCGCCTTACCGATGTAGAAGGTCATGTAATACACGAAATTCTTGCCTAAAACACAAACCAACCAAACCAATAAAATGCGGCTGTTCATAATACTTTTTGGGTCCTTGCTATTTTCCTATGGTCAAGAAAAGGTTCTTTTTTTTCAAACCGATTGGGGCAACCAATTGTCCTGGGACGGCTTTTGCGAAAGGGCCAAGACCTCTGGCTATGACGGAGTTGAATTATGGCTGCCTTCGGGAGCCGACAAACAGGAAGCCTTAAAGATGGCCCTGAAAAAACATGATCTTCGTTTAAATCTACTGCACGGCACCAACAAGGGTCTTCCCTTTAAGGAGAGTTTGGAACAGTACAAAAGTGTTTTGGAGGCCTTAATGCTATGGAAACCGGTACTGGTAAACAGTCAGACTGGTAGCGATTTTTTTACTACGGAAGAAAACAAGGCCTTTATTGATGTGGCCAATACCATAAGTGCCAAACATAATATTCCCGTTTATCACGAAACACATAGGGGCCGTTTTAGCTACAACCTGCCGGACACCAACAAATATCTCGCCCTAATTCCAGACCTTAAGCTCACCTTGGACATTAGCCATTGGATGGTAGTCCACGAATCCCTCCTGCAGGGCAAGGACGAATTATTAAAGGAAGTCATCAAAAGATCCAACCACATACATGCCCGTATCGGCCATGCCGAAGGTCCACAAGTAAACGACCCCCAAGCCCCTGAATGGGCGAATGCCCTGGAAAGACATTTGGGTATTTGGGAAAAGGTAATTAGGAAAAGTTGGAAGGAAAACAATGGTGTTGTAACAGTGACCACTGAATTTGGCCCTGCAGATTATATGCCAACATTGCCCTACACCAAAGTTCCGGTATCCGACCAATGGAAGGCCAATGTATTTATGATGGAGACTTTAAAAGAACGCCTAAAATTGAATAAATAATTAATTAATGGAAGTTGTTCAACAATTGATAGGGCGCTTACACCCCCTGGTAGTGCATTTGCCGATAGGATTCATTATTGCCGGATTATTATTGCAATGGTACGATAGAAAGCACAATGAATGGTCCAAAATAATTGGCCTAATATTTCAATGGGCCTTTATTTCAGCAACAATAGCTTGCATTAGCGGCTATCTACTTTATACCGGTGAAGGATATTCCTTTGATACCATAAAATTTCATTTGTGGTCTGGCATTGTCACTGCCGTATTTTCATTACTTATGTACCTCCGTTTATTGGTCCCCTCGCAAATCGACTTTATAAAACGGCTACCAGTGGTACTTCTCTCATTTTCCCTACTTTTTTTGATATCCTTTACAGGCCATCTTGGGGGAAATATCACCCATGGTTCCGACTACCTTATAGAACCGCTGCCGAACAGTATAAAAATACTATTGGGTGTTGGCCCAAAAGTATATGAAATGCCCACTATTGCAGAGGAAAATTGGGAGGAGGCCGTACTCTATACAGACCTGGTACAGCCCATATTGAACAACAAATGTGTTAGCTGCCATAATTCCAAAAAAGAAAAAGGAGAACTACAATTGGAGGAAGAAAATGGTATCCTTAAAGGCGGCGAAAACGGGGCTGTTATAGAACCCAACGATCCGGAGAACAGTTCTTTGTACGCTAGGCTGATTCTCCCACTTGACCATGAAGACCATATGCCCCCAAAGGATAAGACCCAACTTTCCAAAGAGGAGATAGACATTATTAAAAATTGGATTGCCAACAGTAACTCTTTTGAAAAAAAGATTGGTGAGCTAGGGTTGAAAAAAGAATTGTTCCAGGCCTTTTTCCCTAAGGCAAAGGATGAGACCTATCCTGATGTTAAAGTTGCCGAAGTTCCAAAAGATACTATTGCTGCCATAAAGAAAAAGGGGTTCCATATAGAACAGATTAGTGAAAACAGTAATTTTATACGGGTTTCCTGCATCAACAAACCTACTTTTGAGGATAAGGATTTTGACCTTCTGTCCTCTGTTAAAAAGCAGGTAGTATACCTAGATCTTGGAAAAACACAGATTACGGATGGCATTTTTGAAAAATTAAGCAGCCTGCCCAACCTTACCATATTAAAGATGGACAATACCGGAATAACGGGGAAAAATATTGAACACCTCGAAAAACTTGAATACCTAAGAAACCTGAACCTCATCGGGACCAATTTTGAGGAGGCCCATCTGGACCAATTAAAAAGATTCAAAAAATTACAAATAGTTTATCTGTTCAACACTCCTGTTATGGAAACAGATCAAAAGAACAAGCCAAAAGAAGGGGATCTATTTTTTGATTATGGAGGCTATGAATTACCAACAATAGCAACTGATTCCATCATCTTTTAAACATCGACACCAAGTTGAGCCCTAAAAGAAAAAGTGGTATAAAAATGATTTTGGTCGCTTTTAATTAGTTAAGAAAAACTGCGCCATGGTTGAGGAAGATTTGTAAATAAGTGCCCTTAATCCTTTCACAAATAAAATCGCTCTTCAAACTTTCATTGTATAAAGTACACAAAATATCTTAGCTTAGGACCTTATAAACCTCCCGTATGGATTTGAGCAAAAAATTGGGACTAGTATTGGGTCCGTTATTCTTTATTATTCTTTTAAACATACCATTTACCCTAGTGTCCGAAAAAGGTGATGCTGTAATCGCAGTGGCCGTTTGGATGGTGGTATGGTGGATTACGGAAGCTGTTTCCATTTCTGTAGCCGCACTCCTGCCCCTTATCCTATTTCCCTTACTTAAAATTATGCCGATCAGCGAGGTCGGCGCCAATTATGGAAGTCCCATTATTTTTCTCTTTTTTGGAGGTTTTGTCATGGCCCTTGCCCTGGAAAAAGTGAATTTACACAAACGTATAGCACTAAACATTATAAAAATCACAGGAACAACACCAAATAAGGTGATTTTGGGTTTTATGATCGCAACGGCTGCACTAAGTATGTGGATCAGCAATACGGCCAGCACTGTTGTTATGCTACCAATTGCCATGTCCGTTATTGGACTTTTGGTGAATGATGCCGATGGCTTTACCAAAGATGACCGCAATTTTGCCTTAAACGTTATGTTGGGGATTGCTTTTTCTGCCAATGCTGGGGGTATAGCGACTGTTATTGGCACCCCTCCCAATTCAATTTTAATTGGTTTGCTGGAAAACGAATACAATATTGAAATCTCTTTTCTAAAATGGATGGTTGTTGGCTTACCATTTTCGATTATAATGGTCACCATCAGCTATCTTGTACTTGTAAAATGGCTATTCCCCAATAAACAATTGAAATTTACGGGCTCCAAACAGATTATTCAAGAGGAGTTAAAAAAGTTGGGCCCTACCACTAGAAAAGAAAAAATGGTGCTAATTATTTTTGGCATTACTGTTTTCCTATGGATTTTCAGAACGCTTATCAACAGCATATTCCCACAGTTGGGGTTGTCGGATACCATCATAAGCATGGTAGCGGCAGTTGCTTTGTTTTCGATTCCCTTTAACCTAAAAAAGGGTGACTTCATAATTGGTTGGAGCGATACCGAAAAATTGGCCTGGGGAATCTTAATATTATTTGGTGGAGGATTGGCCTTGGCCGAAGGTATGTCTACCAGCGGAATAGTAGATATGGTGGCAAGCACCATTTCTACAAGTAATATCAGTATATTTTTTACTGCAGCCCTGCTTATCACATTAATGCTATTCATGACGGAATTAATGAGCAATGTAGCCCTGGTCGCTGTTCTTGCCCCAGTAGTAGCGGGTATTGCCATAGGGCTCGAGGTTCCAGTACTTTATTTATTGATTCCTGTGACCATAGCCAGCAGCTGCGCCTTTATGTTACCTATGGCCACACCACCCAATGCCATAGTTTTTGCAAGTGGTTATATAAAGGTTTATCAAATGGCCAGGGTTGGAATAATTCTCAACCTTATCTCTGTAATACTCTTGATTCTGTTGTTCCAATTTGTAATTCCCCTACTTTTCTGATTGGTTGTTAGGACGTAGAGGATCCACCCTGTAAAAAGGGTATAAAAAGAATAAAGCCTTTGCTCCCACAAAGGCTTTACATTTGCCAGATTCAAATAATCTATAAAAAGAAATTCTCTATACAATAGACTTTTAAAAAGTAAAAATGTTACAGATTATTTTATAAATTTTATCCTTTCCCTCTTAATATTCAAAAATCAACCCCTTAAGATTCGCAAATGCAGAAATTTCCGTTAATAATATTGCAATCGGGAAATAATCCCAATGCACTTCCAATAGTTAATTATTTTTAAGTTCTTTGAGACGATTCAAGAATTCATCAAAATTGAGTGATCTATGTTAAAAAATTTACTCGCGAAAGCGTTATTGGCATTTTGGTTAATTGGATGCCTCCATACTACCGAAGCCCAAATCTTTAAAAAGAAGGACAATAAATCAGAAGCGGCAGATTCCAAAGAAAAATCAAAAAAAGGAACAATTGAATCCTATGAAAAAGTAATTACCAAAGATGCAAAAACGGACAAGGGCCTATTTGATGTCCATGTGGTAGACGATAATCATTATTACGAAATACCAGACTCCTTGTTCAATAAGGAAATGCTAATGGTTAGCCGAATTTCGAAAACCGCAACCGGTATTGGATTTGGTGGGGGTAAAATAAATACCAAGGTACTTAGGTGGGAAAAGTTGCCTAAAAAGGTTTTGTTAAGAGTAGTTAGCTACGATATTGTTGCCTCGGACTCGCTTCCTGTCAGTGAAGCCGTCGTAAATTCCAATTTTGAACCCGTCCTATATACATTTGACATCAAAGCGTTTAAAAAGGATATCCTAAAACCAGCAACGGTTATCCAAGTCAACGATCTTTTTGAGAAAGATGTAAATGCCCTTGGGATGCCGGAACATTATCGCAAGGAATATAAGGTTTCACGCTTGGATGAATCCAGGAGTTATATAAACACCCTTAAAAGTTACCCCTTAAATATAGAGGCCAGGCATGTAAAGACCTATGTGGCCAGTAATGCCCCTTCCAATGAGAGTTTGGGGTCTATTTCCATTGAAATAAATAATTCCATGATATTGCTACCGGAAAAACCTATGCAACGCCGATATTTCGATAAGCGCGTAGGCTGGTTTGCCCGTGGCCAAGTAGATTATGGCTTGGATGCCCAAGAAAGTAAAACTGTACGCTTCCTTGATCGTTGGAGACTCGAGGTAAAGGATGAGGATATTGAAAAATTCAAAAAAGGTGAACTTGTAGAACCCAAAAAACCTATTGTTTATTATGTTGACAGGGCCACACCAAAGAGCTGGGTCCCTTTTATTAAACAAGGAATAGAGGATTGGCAGGTAGCCTTTGAAGCTGCAGGCTTTAAAAATGCCATTTTGGCCAAAGACCCTCCTTCTCCAGAAGAGGACCCTGAATGGTCACCTGAGGATGTCCGTTATTCGGTAGTACGTTATTTGGCGTCACCTATTCCCAATGCCAACGGACCTCATGTTAGTGACCCCAGAAGTGGTGAGATATTGGAATCGGATATCAATTGGTACCACAACGTAATGACCTTATTAAGAAATTGGTTTTTTGTGCAAACGGCTGCCATCAATCCAGATGCAAGGGGTGTTGCCTTTAAGAAAGAGGTAATGGGCCGTTTAATTCGATTTGTATCGGCTCATGAAGTTGGACATACGTTGGGCTTGCCGCACAATATGGGCAGCAGTGTAGCTTATCCTGTAGATTCTCTCCGTTCCGCATCTTTCACTAAAAAATATGGGACGGCACCCTCCATCATGGATTATGCCCGATTTAACTACATTGCCCAACCAGGGGACGAAGGTGTGGCCCTTATGCCGGACATTGGTATTTATGATAAATATGCCATAAGGTGGGGTTACCGTCCTATATTGGGCAAATCCGACAAGGAAGAAAAGGAAACCTTGGACAGTTGGATTTTAGAACATTCAGGAGATCCACTATACCGATTTGGCCATCAACAGGTGGGAGACATAGTAGACCCCAGTTCCCAGACCGAAGATTTGGGAGACGATGCCATTAAAGCCAGTGCCTACGGAATAGAAAATTTAAAAAGAATTACCCCGAAACTATTGGAGTGGACCGCAGAAAAAGGCAAGGAATACGATGATTTAAACACCCTTTACGGACAAGTAATCTCCCAGTTTAACCGTTATATGGGCCATGTAAGCAATAACATTGGCGGGGTCTACGAGCTCTACAAGACCTATGATCAGGAAGGGGCCGTTTATACCCCAGTGGACAAGGGGCATCAAAAAAACAGTTTGCTCTTTGTCCATGATCAATTATTCCAAACACCGGAATGGTTGATCGTTCCTGACATTTTTAATAAAATTGAATATTCTGGTTCTGTGGAACGCATAAGAAGTCTCCAGGTTAGAACCTTGGACAATATTTTAAGTTTAGGCAAACTGGCAAGATTAATTGAGAACGAAACTGCCAACGGCAAGAACGCCTATTCTATATTGGAAATGATGACCGATCTAAGAAGGGGCTTATGGTCCGAAACACGGAATGGGAATAAAATTGACACCTATAGAAGAAATCTTCAAAAGGCGCATATTGAAAGATTGGCCTATTTAATGACTGCAGAAAACGAAACCCAAAATGGAAATTTTGGTGGCTATCAAAAATCGACCCCCATTAATACAAGTCAGTCAGATATTAGATCAATTGCCAGAGCGGAATTGAATATTCTTATAAAGGACATAAGAACGGCCATATCCAGAACAGCCGACCCTATGAGCAAATATCATTTGCAGGATGCCGTGGAAAGAATTGATCTAATATTAAACCCTAGTTAAACATAAAAATGCTAAGGCGGCTACTGTATTTTATATAACATTCATATTCAACGACTTGAAAAGGGTTTGCAATTAATGGCAACCCTTTTTTATACCTTAATCTCCTATTTTTCCGTTGAATGGACACCTTTTATCGATTAAACGCAAATTTTAACATTAAATCTTTTTTGCCATTTAATATTTTTCCTACATTGAGACCTTTATTAATACCCCCTAGGCTATGTCTTATAAAATTAAAAGCTTATTGTATTTTGTTTGTTTTGCGGCATCGGCTGTTTTGTATTACGCATTGGAGCCTGATTTAGATCATAAAAACAATCGTGATTCTGCCGAAGTAATTCAATTAGAATCCAATAATCTGGATATAGATGCTAGGGTAGCAAAACTGGATAAGATCCTCGAATAGAAAGATTTTCCCTTATATTTCAAAATTTCAACCACAATTTCTTACGCTTTTACCACAATTTTTGGTGTGGCTCACAACATTGTCCCATTTGGAGGCGATAGATTATTTATCTTAGAGGTGTAATAAAAACCCCCAAATCTATGTCCTACAAAATAAAAAGTCTTTTATATTTTATTTGTTTTTTAGTATCTGCATTGGTTTACAACAATCTCTCCAATGATACTTCCACCGAAAATGAAATAATCTCAACTGAAAAATCGAAAGCCAACATTGAAGCCTTGGCCGACAACTCGGGAAATCAATTCTCGAACATACAATAACAACAATCCAATAATTTGTTTT
>TARA_R110000868_G_scaffold259361_2_pt1 | contig 41349 bp, 32 predicted proteins | sample TARA_R110000868 | Tara Oceans TARA_R110000868 (sample SAMEA4397489) | marine metagenome | biome: Polar Biome; feature: [SRF] surface water layer (ENVO:00010504); material: water (ENVO:00002006), including particulate matter (ENVO:01000060) such as... | depth 5 m | reverse complement strand
TAGAGTGGAAGGGCACCTTTCATTACAACAATGGGTACGTATATTTCAGAAACATCGGCAACAACCGTATGCTGGTTGGTGGTGGTAGAAATGTAGATATTAAAGCGGAAGAGACTTTTGAATTCGGGGTCAATCAGACAATTAAAGATTACTTGATTAATTTTACCAACGAAATAATTGGACTTCCTGATTCATGGAAAATTGAACAAGAATGGTCTGGAATAATGGGCTTCACAAGTTCTAAGTCGCCAATGGTTGAGAGAATTTCGGATAACTGTTTGTTGGTAGCAGGTTTAAGCGGAATGGGAGTGGCACTAGGAATGCAATTAGGTAAAACAGCTGCTAATCAGCTTTAAACTCGTTATAAAGTTCCATTAATTCACTCATCATCATTGCAGTAGCTCCCCAAAGAGGAACGTGGTGAATATCCCAAAATGGAACAGTGTATTTTGTATTTCGTAAATCCCATTCTTCCCTCATCTTGTTTTTTGATGCAATTAATTCAGAAAAAGGAACAGTGAAAATTTCATCAACCTCGTTGGGATTTGGAGTAAAGTCCTGATCCTTTGCGATAAATCCTACTACGGGTGTAACCATATTATTGGAATGGTTTACATAAAGAGGGGTCAATAAGCCTGCAACAGAAACACTTTCTTCTAGTAGTCCAATTTCTTCTCTTGATTCGCGAAGAGCTGTTTCTTCGATGGTCTCATTTCCTTCTTTTCCACCTCCTGGGAAACTCAATTGACCACCATGTTTTATACCAGAAGTTCTAAGAGTGAGTATGATTTCAAGCTCATCTTTCCAGGTAATAATTGGAACTAAAACACTACTGTTTCTATACTCGTTATTTTCTGGAATATTCGATATTAAGCCAGAATTTTTTTGAAGTGATGGTTGTGGGCGCATTTTGTTCTGAGCAAGTACACCTGGAAGAGAGTGAGCCAACCTATGTTCGAGAAAAGTTTGGAATGCGGTCATGGGCGTTAATATAAACCATCGTTTTATCATCCAAAAGAACGCCCTTAGGTTTTTAAAGAAGTGATAGTGTCCGTACTTTAACTGGATAATTAAATCACAAAATATCTTGTTGGAACTTACAGTTAATGAAAAAATATAATGTGTATGGCATCGGGAATGCCTTGGTTGATCTCGAGTTTAAAATATCAGAGTCATTCATCAAAGAGCATGAAGTAGAAAAAGGGCTGATGACGCTGGTTGATGAAACTAAACAAACGCAGTTGATCAATGCAATCAACCATGCCGATACTGAGCGTAAGTCGGGCGGTTCTGCTGCAAATACGGTAATTGCTGTAAGTCAGTTTGGAGGGAAAGCATATTATTCATGTAAAGTTGCTTCTGATGAGTTTGGTGACTTTTACATCCACGATTTAAAAGAAGCAGGAATCAAAACAAATCTGGATGGTATTGAGAGACAAGATGGAATTACAGGGAAATGTTTGGTAATGATTACAGATGATGCTGACCGGACCATGAATACTTTCTTAGGTATTACTAGCGATCTTTCTGTGACTGAAGTAGATGAAGCTTCTATCAAAGATTCAGAATATGTGTACTTGGAAGGGTATTTAGTTGCATCTCCCACCGCACTTGAGGCAATGAAGCTCACCAAAAAAATAGCTGAAGAGAATGGAGTAAAAACCTCTATTACACTTTCCGATCCTTCAATTGTCGAGCATTTTAAATCACAATTTCAGGATGTGATTGGAGCATCGGTTGATCTTCTTTTTTGCAATGAAGAAGAAGTAAAAGCGTATACTGGGGAATCCGATTTGCTGATCGCAAGAGAAGCGTTGAAAAAAGATGCTAAACGCTTTGTGATTACTCAAGGAGCAAATGGAGCGATGATTTATGATGGCGATACTTTTATTGATATTGAGCCTTATAAGACGAAAGCTGTTGACACAAATGGAGCAGGTGATATGTTCGCTGGAGCTTTTCTATATGGATTAACACATGGTCTTGGATATGCAGGATCAGGGAAACTGGCCAGTTTGGCTTCCTCAAAAGTGGTGTCTCAATATGGACCAAGACTTAAGTGGCATGAAGTTCAGGAAATCTTAAACAACCTTAAATGATGGATTGGATAGAAATACTTGGCTGGAGTGGGTTTGCAATCTTGATTATGGCTTGGATTCCACAAACTTGGGATACTATCAAAGCGGGTAAAACAGATATGAATCTTGCCTTCATTTTGATGTATGTATTTTCAAGTTTGTTACTAACAATCTATTCGATTCTTGAACATGATTCAGTTTTTATTGCTCTAAATGCATTGCTATCGGTAGGTAGTGGTATTAACCTTTACTATAAACTCTTTCCTCGAAAAAGCGATGGATAAACTGGTACTAGCTTCCCGTAATAAAAATAAGATTGAAGAAATGCGTTCTTTGCTTTCTTATTTAGGGGTTGAGGTACGCTCTGCACTTGACTTTCCCATACTCGAAGAAGTAGAAGAAGATTTGCCGACACTAGAAGGGAACGCACTAAAAAAAGCCAGATATGTTCATCTACAAACAGGGCTATCGGCGCTATCGGATGATACTGGTTTAGAAGTGGAGGCATTGAATGGAGCCCCTGGAGTTTTCTCAGCTCGATACGCAGGAGAAGATGTGACCTACCAAGAAAATGTACTTAAACTCTTGAAAGAAATGAAAGGACAAGAGAACCGCCGAGCTCAGTTTCGAACAGTAGTAGCCCTTGTTACGGATAAAGATGAGTACACTTTTGTAGGAATTTGTGAAGGAGTAATTATAGAAGAACAAAAAGGTGAAAAAGGCTTTGGTTACGATCCGGTTTTTCTTCCAAAAGGATATGAACTAACTTTCGCAGAATTGGAATCCTCAATAAAAAACGAGATTAGTCACAGAGGAAAAGCTATTCAAAAGTTTATTTCTTTTTTAAGTAGTTAATTAACGTATGGGATTTGGAATAATTGACTATACCGTACTTGCATTATACCTAATTGGTGTTGCTATTTTTGGACTTAAAGTTTCAGGGAAGCAAACCTCAACAAAAGACTATTTTTTGGGAGGTGAAGGAATTCCTTGGTGGGCAGTTTTAATCTCTGTTGTTGCAACCGAAACAAGTACACTCACTTTCATTAGTATTCCTGCAGTTGCTTATGGTGGTAATCTTACCTTCCTCCAAATTACATTAGGATACATAATTGGGAGAGTATTCGTAGCAAAATATTTTCTTCCAAAATACTATGATGGAGAGATGTTTACAGCTTATCAGTTTTTAGAGAAGCGATTTGGTGCATCTATGAGAAATGCTACCAGCACCACTTTTATGGTTACTAGGTTACTAGCAGATGGTGTAAGATTATTTGCCACTGCAATTCCACTCGCAATTATTTTACGGCTAGGAGGGGCTTTTATAGGCTGGGGCGATCTTGAGCTTTACCTACTTTCCATTTCTATAATCTCAGTAATTACTCTTTTGTATACATTTTTTGGAGGAATAAAAGCTGTTGTTTGGATGGATGTAGTTCAGCTTGGAGTTTATTTAGGAGGAGCGCTTTTGGCAATGTTAATTCTATTAAACAAGATACCGGATGGCTGGAGTGGAATGATTGCATTCGTCGAACCCGACAATAAAATGCAGATTTTCAGATCAGGGTTTGATTTATCATTCAAAGAATTTATTGCTCAACCATATACTTTTTTAACAGCCCTAATTGGAGGGGCTGTGTTCTCTCTGGCATCACATGGAACCGATCAGTTGTTAGTTCAACGTTTAATGGCTACCGGAAATCTTAAATCAGGACAAAAAGCATTAGTTTGGAGTGGAGTATTTGTTGCATTTCAATTTGGCTTATTTTTAGTAATTGGGTTAATGTTATATACCTTTTATCAAGGTGTTAGTCCCGAATCTTTAGGGCTAGCCACTACCGATGAGATATTTGCGAAATATATTGTAGAGCAACTACCACCAGGTTTCTCGGGTTTAATAGTTGCAGCGTTATTTGCGGCGGCCATGAGTAGTTTAAGTTCTTCACTGAATTCTCTTTCCTCTTCAACTACTTATGACTTATATAAGCCATACTTCGGTAAAAATAATACCGAAGAAGAAGATCTAAAAGCGTCAAAATTAATTACTTTAATTTGGGGTATTATATTAACAGGATCAGCTTTTATGTTCGCAATTTTACAGCTTAAAGGCGGAGAAAGACCCACAGTAGTCGAGCTTGGTCTTGGTATAGCTTCCTATACATATGGCGGCTTACTGGGGGCATTTCTTCTGGGTATATTTTTTGAAAAAGTAACTAAGAAAGACGCTTTATTAAGCTTTTTTAGTGGACTTATTGTTTTGTTGTTTCTAGTGAATGGTCCGATTCAAAATATTTTGCCAGGTGAAGGATTGATAATAGCATGGCCACTTTACACACTAGTTGGTAGTTTAGTAGTAATTACCGTAGGCTGGATAAGTTCGTTTCTAAGATTAAGAAATTAATCAAGGATATTTGAATTACCATTGTCACCCTTAATTGTGTCAATAAAATCTTTTAGACCATCAAGGTTTTTCATATCAACATGATATTCAACAAAATTATAAAGTTCTTCAAGTGAACTTCTTAACCCTTTGTCATTTGTTGAACTGTCAAGATTTAATAGAACCTCACTTGAGTCGAAATCCTTTTTAACTAGGCTGAAGAGGAAATTTGGATCGCCAACACCTTCTATTTTTTGTAAAGTAAGTATCAAATCCTCTAAATCATTATTAACAGTTTTGAAGGTATAAGAATCTGGTTTATTTTGTTTCCAGTCGATTTTATCTGAAAGGGTAGCCGCTTGTATTTCATATAGTGCAGCTGAATAGTCTTGTGTTGCCTTCATATATTATGGCCAAAATTTTGAAGTTCTCTTTTATTTACTTTAACTCAATTAAACCGACTTATTGTATATTCACAGAAAAAATTGTGACCATCTAAGTCTTTTATCTCTTAATTATTGTGCTTAACTACCAGAATGAACGAGTAAAACTAAGAAAATATTCTTAAAAATGTCGAACAAAGAAATAGTAATAAATCTATACACAGCCTTTTCTAAAAGAGACTTTAAAAGCATGGCAGAATGTTATCATAAAGATGCATTTTTTTGTGATGAAGCTTTCGAGCTTAAAGGAAAAGAAGTGCCTGCAATGTGGCATATGCTTTGTTTGAGAGGAAAAGATTTAGAAGTAGAGTTTAGAAACGTTACAAAAAATGGAGATGTGGTTACAGCATTTTGGGAAGCAAAGTATTCTTTTTCTACTACTAAAAGAAAGGTACACAATAAGATACATGCTCAATTTAAATTCAAAGAAGGTAAAATTATTGAGCATATTGATAGCTTTAACTTTTGGAGATGGGCGAGTCAAGCTTTAGGTCTTCCGGGCTATCTTTTAGGGTGGTCATCTTTTCTAAAAAAGAAAGTAAAGGATCAAGCAGGTAATTCATTAAATGCGTTTATTTCGTCTCACTCAGAATACCAATAACTTTAAGGGATAGAATAAGATCCTAACCACATATGAGACAGAAACTGCTCAGCGAGGGCGCAAAAGAACTTAGCTACGAAATCCGCGAAATTGTAAAAAAAGCCAAGCTTCTTCAAAGGGAAGGGGTTGAAATTTTTTGGGAAAATATTGGGGATCCCATTCAAAAAAATGCCAAAATTCCCGATTGGATCAAAAATATTGTTACAGGGCTTTCTCAAGAAGATCGTACATATGGGTATTGCGACTCAAAAGGAGAAATTGAAACACGTGAATTTTTAGCCAAGCGAACTAATAAGCTTGGTGGAGCTGAAGTTACTGCCCAGGACATACTTTTTTTTAATGGTTTAGGTGATGCCATTGCAACCCTATATCATTATTTGGCACCTACATCTCGCGTTATAGGTCCCTCCCCCGCTTATTCAACTCATTCTTCGGCTGAAGCAGCACATGCGAATCACCATCCGCTAACATACCGGTTAGATCCTGAAAACCATTGGTATCCTGATATGGATGATTTGCGAAATAAGGTGAAGTACAATCCGAATATCGTGGCGATTTTATTAATCAACCCTGATAATCCAACTGGGATGGTATATCCAAAAGAGATTTTGAAAGAAATTGTTGAACTCGCCAAAGAATTCAATCTATTTTTAATCTCTGATGAAATCTATAATCAAATTACATACAATGGTGTACGAGCCTACGCACTTTCTGAAGTAATTGAGAACGTTCCCGGAATCGCAATGAAAGGAATTTCAAAAGAACTACCGTGGCCAGGTGCCAGATGTGGGTGGATTGAATGCTATAACCGTGGACAAGACGAAGAATTTGATCGCCTATGTAAAACCCTTGATGATGCAAAAATGATCGAAGTTTGTTCGACTACTTTACCTCAATTAGCTATCCCTAAGATTCTAGGGGATGATAGATATGAAGAATATCGAGCTGATTTGAACAACAAAATAGGATGGCGAAGTCGGTTCATTTCGGAAACATTACAGGAAATTCCCGAGCTTACATTCAACCCAACATATGGGGCGTTTTACAATACTATCGTTTTTAAAGAAGGAACACTGAATGGAAATAAAACCCTAGAAATTGACAATCCGGAAGTAAAAAAACTAGTTGAAGGCTGGGTAGAAAATGTGTCTTTAGATACTCGATTTGTGTATTACTTGCTTGGCGCTACAGGAATTTGTGTGGTACCGATTTCTTCTTTCTGTTCTGACTTATTTGGATTTAGAGTAACGCTTCTTGAAGAGAATGAAGAACTATTGAAGAAGACATTCACCACCTTAAGAGATTCGATTAGGTTATATTTAGATTCTTGAAATGATTAACACTAGTTTAGGTATTTAATCGGGCAATAAATAGCATTCGGAAAGAACACTGGTACCACAACGTTCACTCGCTACCAGCCTTACACCCCTAAAACTGAGCCATTTCCTGAGAAACTGGAAGGTATAAGGGGTTTTATCCAAAACTATATCAGCTTTCTAATGAGAGCTTTAGTGCATTTGATTCGCTAGAATTAGTTGGTTTGGTAAGGGGAGAGGAAAGCTCAAACGAGTTCTTTAGACTTTCCTAGAGGTGTAGTCATTGTGGTTCAGAATAGAAATACAAAGTATAACCTCCGTCTTGTTTCACTCCCTACAGATCCCGGATCAAGTCTGGTATGATAACTTAAAGAAGATCCGTTTCCAGTAAACAATCAAAGGGTTTCTATCCTTTACATGTTGTCTTAAACAGTACCTTAGATCTCTCACCGACATTCGTCGGATTCAAAATGACAAAATCATTGGTCACCCGTCCTTCGTCTATCTTACAATCGTCTCGCTTCTCTTTGGCCCAGTAGAAATAATGGTAAACTTAACACCGAGGTAATCTTCTACAAACTCAATGTAGGTTTTTGCGGTAGAAGGAAGTTCATCCCATTTAGTCATGCCGGAAATGTCTTTATCCCAGCCCGGAAGTGTGGTATAAATTGGCTCAATGCGTTCTACTTCGTCTAAAGCAAGTGGGAAAATCTTGGTTTCTTCACCATCAATCATGTAGCTGGTACACACTTTAATTTCCTTAAAGCCATCCATTACATCCATCTTGGTTAAGGTAAGCTCGTTCATTCCATTAATACGAACAGCATATTTTAGTGCAACCAAATCTAACCAACCACAACGACGTGGGCGACCAGTAGTAGCACCAAATTCATGACCTTTTTTACGAAGTTCTTCTCCAGTTTCATCAAGTAATTCAGATGGGAAAGGACCGTTTCCAACACGAGTACAATAAGCTTTTGTGATTCCCATTACATGCGTAATCGCAGTAGGAGGTACTCCAGTTCCAGTACAAGCTCCACCCGCTGTTGGTGAAGAAGAAGTCACATATGGATAGGTTCCGTGGTCCACGTCAAGCAAACAGCCTTGTGCGCCTTCCAGAAGAATATTCTCTCCGGCTTCAATAGCTTCGTGTAAAATATTTGAAGTATTGCAGATGTATGGAGTAAGTATTTGAATGGAATCTTCCAACTCATTCATTAAGTCATCGGCATTAAGGGTAGGCTCTTTATACAAATTTTCGAGCGCGTAATTTATATCTTCGATATTCTGTGTAATTTTCTTTCTTAGCACATTACGGTCTAGTAAATCAACCATACGAATACCAATTCGAGCAACTTTACTCACATAAGCCGGACCAATTCCACGTCCGGTAGTACCAATGGCATCTTTTGCTCTGCGTTTTTCTTTGAGTTGATCTAGGATTTTGTGATAAGGAAGAATAACGTGAGCGGTTTGGCTTACAAAGAATCGGTCTTGAAGTGAAAAACCCATTTTTTTAACGCCATCAATTTCTTTAACCAATGCTATGGGATCAATTACCACACCATTGCCTATGATACATTTTGCATCTCCGTTAAAAATTCCAGATGGAACAAGGTGAAGTACGACCTCTTTATCATCAAATTTGAGTGTGTGACCTGCGTTAGCACCACCTTGAAAGCGAGCTACATATTCAGTTTTATCACTGAGGAGATCAACAATTTTCCCTTTTCCTTCATCGCCCCACTGGGCACCAATCACAACACGAACAGACATAGTAAAAGCTTTTGCAATAAAAAAGGGGTGTAGTAATCTACACCCCTTAAGTTCTATTTTGGGATTCTGTTAAGCCTCATTGAATGACTCAACGGCTTCATCAACAGAATTGAAGTGTTTGAATACCGTGATCAATTTAGTAACAACTAACAGACTTTGGATTTTATCAGTAGCATTAGCAATGCGTAGATCACCACCTGATTTTCTCATAGTTGTGAGCGCACCAATAAGCATACCTAGCCCAGAAGAATTCATGAACTTTACTTTGCCAAGGTTAACCACAATATTGGTTTTACCAGCATCGATAAGCTCATGAAGTTTTTCATTTAGGCTAACCGCATCTGGGCCACCCATTACGTTTCCCTTAAATTCGATAACTACGCTACCGTAGTGTTCTTTAGTATTAAAGCTCATAAGTTCCTCTTTAAATTTCTTATTTAGTTTTTCTGGTACGTTTGTCTAGTTCGAGTACTAATGGACTCGCAACAAATAAAGAGCTGTACGTACCAAGAACCACTCCTATGATAAGTGCGAAAGATAATCCTTTTAACACTTCCCCGCCGAAAATAAACAGGACAAGTACCACAAACAAGGTCGTTAATGAAGTAATTACTGTTCTACTTAAAGTATCATTAAGACTTTTGTTAATCATAGGTAGATATTCCATTCCTTTATGTACAATACTGTTCTCGCGAATACGGTCATAAACAACCACGGTATCATTAAGCGAGTATCCTACAATAGTAAGGAAAGCAGCAATGATATTCTGATCAATCAGTAAACTGAACGAAACTACATCACTTAGTATGGTGAATATTCCGAGCGTAATAACCACATCATGTAGAAGTGCTAACACTGCTCCAGCTGAAAATGTCCAGTTTCTAAATCTAATTAAGATGTAAAGAAAGATAATTACGATAGCATAGATTACGGATTGAAGTGCACCGGATTTTAGATCCTCTGCAAAACGAGGTCCTACAGAATCTGTTTTAACAACAGTTGCAGGATTATCAGCAAACTGAGTTGCAAAAATTTCTTCTATTGAAGATTGTACAACATCCATATCAGCTTCGTTGTCTGTTCTAATAAGAATTTCTCTATCAGAACCGAATAATTTTACTTCAGGAGTTGATCCTAAAGGTCCCGCTAGATTGTTTCTTACAGAAGTTACATCTATTGGATTTTCAAAGTCTACTACTAGTTCTTTACCGCCTTTAAAGTCGATACCGTATTGTAAACCTTTGGTAATAATAGCCCCTAAAGAGGCCAGAAAAATAATTCCTGAGAAAATATAAGCAGCTTTTCTTTTGCCTATAAAGTCAATAGTTGGAGTTTCAAACCATCTCATAATATGTTCCTTTTAAATCGTTTTAAATTCTTTGTGGGTTTATCCGAAACTGATAGAATCAGCATTTTCTCGGGTTAGGTAATCGATAACAACTCGAGTAATTACAATGGCACTAAATAGTGAACATGCAATACCAGCTAAAAGTGTTACTGCGAAACCTTTAATTGGTCCCACTCCAAAACTCATTAAAATGAGGGCAACGAATCCAGTAGTTACGTTTGCATCTATAATTGCACTCATAGCATTCGAGTAACCAGCAGAAATGGCAGCTTTCATCGTTTTACCACTTCGTTGTTCTTCTCGAATTCGATCAAATATTAGCACATTTGCGTCTACAGCCATACCTATAGTTAGTACAATACCAGCCATACCAGGTAGGGTTAGCGTAGCATGAAAACCAGCTAGAATTCCTAGAATGAAGATGATATTTAGAATCAAAGCTAAATCTGCAACTGCACCACCAGTTCGGTAATACACAATCATAAATATCGCTACAATTCCTAATCCAACTAATACAGAATTTAATCCAGCTGTGATGGAAGCTTCACCGAGTGTTGCACCAACTGTTCGTTCTTCAAGAATTTCGAGTGGAGCGGGGAGAGCACCAGAAAGTAGAATGTTTACCAAATCTTCAGCTTCGGCGACGTTTTCAAGTCCAGTAATAGATGATCTTCCGCCATTGATTTTACTAATCACATTTGGGTAGGAAACCACATATCCATCAAGAACAATTGCAACAGGTTTGCCAATGTTAGCACCTGTTACTCGACCCCAAATTCTGGCGCCTTCGGCATTCATTCCCATAGCTACTTCCGCAGCATTAGTGGTAGGATCAAATTGGATGCTTGCCTCTTCAATTACTTCACCAGTAAGTTCTGCGTCGGAGTGTACACCGTAAAGAGCAAATTGCTCAACACCATCAGAAAAACTTAAAGGACGTGAACCCCAAAGCACTACCGTATTTCTAGGAAGCATTCGTTTTACTTCTGGAGCATTAAGTAAATTCATTACTGCAGCGGTATCGGTAGTCGATGCATATCCAAAAACGTATGGACTTTGCTGTTGAACAAAGCCAAGAAGATCTACCAATTTATTAGAAGGTGCAGGTTGAGATAGACTATCAGATGAAGTATCTGGTTCAACACTGTAATATTCAATTGCACGATCTCTATAGCTTGCGAAATCCTGAGCATCAGCTCCTGTTCTAAATTCTAGGCGAGCCGTTCCTCTAAGAAGACCGCGTACACGTTCTTCATCATCGACACCAGGAAGCTCAACCACAATACGGCTACTTCCTTGTTTAAGGATTGAAGGTTCAGTTACACCAAATCTATCAACACGAGTACGAATAATTTCAATAGCTCTATCTAGAGCTGCGTCGCGTTGTGTCTTTAGATAAACAACAACTTCTTCGTTTGTAGAACGACGAGTAATGTTATCAGAATCACTTCTATAGTATCTGCTAAGACGTGCGTTTGCGTCTCTACTCTCAAAAGCTGAAACCATTTCATCTATAAAGTCAGAATCATTTTCAATAGTTGTTTGGCGAGCTTCTGCGATTACTTGATTGAGAAGAGCATCACGATCTTCACCTGCCAGTTCAAGAATAAGTTGAGGTGTTCCAACTTCAAGAGTTACATGCATACCACCTTGTAAATCAAGTCCCAAGGAAAGAATGTTTTCACGAAGACTGCTTAATTTTTCAGCATTGTCTTGTTCATATTGAGCGCGATCTGTTTCATTAAGCTCGCTCATTTGCCGTTGTTCTAAGTTCCAAATTACTGTTGGATACAAGTAATATAAGGTGAGTGCCAGAAAGGCTATAACCACACCAATTTTAAATCCGTTGCCTTGCATATTAGTTGAATTATAAATTAAAATTATGAATAAGGAATAAAGAGAAGTTCAGTATTCCATTTTAAAAAAAGATATAAGCGGTTAATAATTGGAAGTGAAGGGTAAAAACATAATGCTAAGGTTATTACTAATTCAAGTATTCCAATTTTTCGAATTCTATGGGGCCCCTATTGCAGTGCCACTTTTGAGAGGAGAAAGATTATAACTATTCCCAGATACGAGCTCAGTAGAACCAAGATTAGTTATCTGATCAATATCAAAATGCAATGATCTCTTGGTTAGGACTGATGAAAAGAAATGACCGTCTGATGGAAGAATAGTTTGAGGTTTGATAGTTTTTACAAACACTGCCTTTCCCATACCACTAGCAGAACTTTGGTAATTATTCCATTCAGTTAGTAGTAATTGGTATAGGTCTTCTTCAGAAGTTTGATCATTGCTTTCAGATGTGGGTAACTCAAAATCATCAGAATGAGAATAAACCAACTCGGATGCTTTTCGTATTACTGATTCTAGTTTTTCCGAATCATTCGAAAGCGCCTCGATTTCATCTAAAACTACATCATTTTGAGTTTTAAGATGGGACTCTAGCCAGAAGGCAAAAGCATCCTGCCCAGCTTTATCTTCAATAGGATTAGCATAATTAAGTGCCATACCCATTACAAGCATTAAAAAGCCAGAGAACCGTGCAATATGTGATCTGAAAAATTTCATCAAGAGATTAAAGATAGTCAAGTCTGAACCCAATTATCAATTTCTGATTCGAATAAAAAATACCCTATTTGAGTAATGTTAAGAATAGTATCTCTGAATTATTTTTAAGTAACCTCAAACTCAAATTGATCTTGTGAAAGCAATAGGTGCAATTTTTATTGCAATATGTGGCTTTTCAGGATTAGGAAACGCTCAGTGGAAGGGGTTTTTATGTGATTGAAAATACCTTGAATAGGGGATGTAGAATTTACAGTACAAATAGAATATTCAATCAAGTACTTAAAATATATCTTCTGGCAAACTCAAGCAGTTCAAGAATGTGATTCTTAAACTGACTTAACTAATAGTTTAAAATGGAAAATATGGGTTTTTTTTCATAGACCCCCTCGAATGGGTTGCCGGCGAGAGTTGGTAGCCCTTTTATATTGGAGGTAAAGCAAGCAAGCTTATTAGCTAAGCAATTTCAAACTAAGGAAATAGAATAAACATATTAATGAAGGAATCAGAGGAAGAATTCTAAGCCAAACCACTTGTAATTGCAAAACGGACTGCAGAAGCACGTGAGTGAATATGAAGCTTTTTGTAGATGTTCTTTATATGAGTTCTTACGGTATGAGGACTAATAAAAAGTTGTTCCCCAATTTCTTGCTCGGTCAAATCTTCGACTATTGCTTTTATGATGTCGATTTCCCTATCACTTAAGCTAAATTTTTCCTGAGTCTGTTTAGCTTTGGTAGCTTTTTCAGTTTGCTCGTTCTTAACATAGCTCATCACTTTTAAAGCAATTGTTGAAGAAAGCGCGGCTCCGCCAATAGTTAGTTCTTTAATAGCATCAACATATTTGCTAATTGGATCATCTTTTAGAAGATAACCAGAGGCTCCAGCTTGAATTGATTGAAATATTTTTTCCTCGTTTTCAAACACTGTTTGAATAAGGATATCAATCTCCGGAAACTCAGATTTGATTTCCATGGTTGCTCTAATGCCCGACTTACCCGGCATTTCAATATCCATAAGAATTACTTGAGGAAGGTTTTTATTAGAGAGAGATTGTAGTTTCTCCATAGCTATTTCTGCATTTTCAGCTTCAAAAATGATATTGATGTCATCATAGAAAGCTAAGCGAGCAGTTAAATTCTTCCTAATTTTTTCCTGATCTTCAACTATTGCGATTTGTATATTCATAAGTCAAAAAAGCTAAATATCTTAGTAAGCTGAAATACCCTATTCAAGGTATAATCAGATTTCTAATTTGATTGAGGTTCCTTTACCAAGGGCAGAAGAGATAATAATTTGACTATTAATTTCTTCAGCTCGTTCTTTCATATTCTTAAGACCATTTCCTTTTTTAAGATTTTCATCTAATTCCATTCCATCACCATCGTCAATAAGAGTGATCTCGATGCTACTATGTTTTTGTTTAAATGTAATATTGAATGTAGGTGAGTTAGAATATTTTCTAGCATTATTTAGAGCTTCTTGAATAATACGAGTTATATTTAATGATTGAGTAGGGTTAAGTATTTTACTTGGATCTACTCCAGAATCTATAATCACATTCATTCCTTTTAAATAATGCTCCTGTCTTTTCACATATCCTTTTAAATGATCTAGAAAAATCCCAAACTGAACTTCTTCTTTATCCAAGAGCCATATTGTTTCCCTTAAGTCGGTCATAGCACTTCGGGCATCTGTATCTAAATTACCAAGTAACGAAAGTGCTTGATCGTGTTGATTTTTTTGGACGTGTAAATTACTAATCTCTATTCCAGTAATTAGATTGGTAATTTGTGAACCTACATTATCATGTAAATCTCTTGAAATCCGTTCACGCTCTTTATGAATTTTCTTTTGAAGTTCTAACTCTCTATTTAATGCTCTTAGTTTTGCATTCGATCTAAGTTGAACGCCTCCAGCTCCAATGGATAAAATCCCAAAAAGACACATCGCAATAAACCACCAGGTTTTATAAAACGGAGGCAGCACATGAAATGAAATGGATGCAGTTTTATTACTCCATTGTCCATCTGGACCTACAGCAGAGACGTTAAATGTATATTCACCTTCTGGAAGATAATCATAATAAGCAGTGGTTCTTTTTTCTACGTAATTCCAGTCTTCATCAATTCCATCTAATTTAATTCGAAATTCAGTTTTGCTAGGAGCTAGAAAATTTATAGCTGAAAATGAAATCTCAAGTTTTTTCTTATCAGGTGTTAGTTTAAAGCCGTTGCTTTTATCTACAGGCAAACCATCCACAACTATTTCATCTAAGTATACATCAAAAGAAGAAATATCAACCGTAGAGTTTTCTGGATTGATGATTGAAACGCCATCAATGGATGCAAATAGAAGGGTTCCGTCGGTGAGTTTTTCTAGCGTTGAGTTATTTGCAGCTTGAAGATTATCGGAAATCAGACCGTCTTCTTTGTTAAAGTAGTGGAATGGAAGAGCATTACTTTGGTCATTTTGATACGAATTTAAATCTTCCAACGAAACTTTAGTAATTCCATTTCCTGTCGCAAACCAAAGATTTTTGGAATTATCTTCAATAATCCCTGCATAATTTGCTGAAGGTAATCCATCATCTGGACTGAAAGTAAATAAACCATCGTCAACTACTTTACTTATTCCATAATTGAAGGTGCCAATCCATATTTCACTATTCGAATCTTCATAAATACTTAAAACTTGATCTGATTTTAATCCTTTCTTAGTGTTATAAATAGTTGTTTTCCCATCCTTAAAACGAACAGCTCCTCCTCCATAAGATCCATACCAAACACTTCCATCTGATGAGGTAATCATTGTAATACAGAATGAGTTTGGGATTTCGTCTTCAGATGAATAGGTTCGAAGTAATTTATTAGACGAATTAAATACACTTATTCCCTTATTACTCCCCACCCATAGGTTTCCGTCTAAGTCAAAAGTTAAGCCTCTTACATAATTATCGAGTAACCCATTTTCGATATTAAAACGAGGAATGAATTGATTATTTACTACTTCAAATACTCCAGAACCTTGTGTACCTACCCAAAGGTTTCCATTATAATCTATAGCTCCAGATTGTGCGTATCCATTGGTATTCTTAGGAGGGTTTTCCCTCGAACTCCAAGTTCCATTTTCATAATAAATGTATCCTTTACCATACGTGCCAACCCAAACTCGTCCAGCACCATCTTGATTAATAGTAACAGCTTCTTGGTTAAATGACTTTCCCTCATTCAAAGACAAAGACGTAAAAAATTTGGGGGTTAGTGTAGATAATCCATCTTCAGTTCCAACTAAGATGAGTCCGTTTTTATCGATTTTGATGGTGTTAACTTCATTCGAAATTAGACCATCCTCAGTTGTTAGAGTTTGATTTAATCCATTTCTAAACATGGTTAAGCCACCGCCAAGAGTCCCAATAAAAACACTTCCATTCAAGCCTTGCTCAATGTCTTGTACTAAAAGGCTAGGTAATCCTTCTTTCGTATGAACATATTTAATAGGTTTTTCATCTTTAAATACTACAATTCCTTCTTTATCTGTACCTACCCAGACTTCTCCATTATCGAGTGCTTTTATAGCTCTAATTCTATTATCCGGTAAGCCATTTTCTGTAGTGAAATTTATAAATTTACCATTTTCTAGAATGCTTAAACCAGAATTTGTACCAATCCAGACTTTACCGTTTTTATCTTTCTCGAGAGTCCAAATTTCATCTCCTACAAGCCCTTCTTTAATGGTATTAGATGAGTATATAGAATCGCTATGAAAAACTTTAAGTCCATTTCCATAGGTACCTATGAAAAGAGAATCATTATTACCAACCAGTACTGATTTTATAAGTTCTCCAGTGACATCTAGGTAGTTTATAAGAGAATCGCCTGTAAACTTGTATAACCCTCCTCCAATAGAAGGAATCCACATGTTTCCTTGTGAATCTTCCACTAAATCGTATAGTGTTCCTCCAATATTTCCTTTGTCAAATTCTTTTATGGAAAGACCATCGTATCTAAGTAGCTGCCGGTTACTTACTAACCAATAAAACCCTTTTTTGTCTTTATGAATTTTATACACTTGCTGAGAGAAGATCCCATCATCAACACCAAAATTCTGAATAGAATATTTATCCCAATAGGAATTATTATTTATAATAGACTGTGCCATAAGTGGCACATATATAAAACCTAAGATAACGTAGAGAACTATTTTTTTTAACATACCCGTAATTCGAAAAGCCAATTTTCTGATTGTGAGAAGCTAAAAAAATGGTTGGGAATTACAAACCACGATCAAAGAAATTTAATGGGTAAGCAGATGTTTAATCCTTTACTATAGTTATATTTTTCGAATTCTTGATTTAAAAACTCAACTGTTAAAGAGTCTTTATTCTCTGCTAACATTTGGGTTCAAAAAATAATTGTAATGGATGTGCCTTTATTTATCTCGCTTTCTAATGTAAAGCTGGCATTAATTTCGGCACTTCTTTCCTCAATATTTTGTAAACCATTACCCTTATTAGCCCGTGCTTCAATATCCATTCCAACCCCATTATCAGAGAGTTTTACCAAAATTTTAGAATCATAATTTTGGAAAGATATGTTGAATTTTTCTGCCTCAGCATATTTTCTAGCATTATTTAGTGCTTCTTGAATTATTCTTGTGAGATTTAAAGATTGAGTAGGATTTAAAATCCTAGATGGTGCAATATCAGATTGAATATCAATTTTCATTCCTTGCAAATAACTTTCTTGTCGCTTTAAATATCCTTTTAGGTGATCTAGAAAAATTCCAAATTGAAGCTCATCTTTATCCAACAACCAAATAGTTTCTCTTAAGTCATTCATAGCGCCTCTTGCTTCCAAGTCTAAGTTCTGCAGTAATTGAAGTGCCTGATTTTGTTGCTTTTTTTGGATATGTAGATTACTAATTTCAATTCCTGTGATAAGATTAGTTATTTGGGCGCCTACATTATCATGTAAATCTCTGGAAATCCGTTCTCTCTCTTTATGGATTTTATTCTCCATTTCTACGTTAGCGAGTTTGAATTTAAGTTCATTTTCTCGTTCAATATTTTCACGTCTAATTCTTTGTTGCCGAACAACTAAAAAAGAAATCAAACTTACAGATAGAAAAAGAGTCCCAAATATCCCAGTAACCCAATTTCTCCTTTTAACCCGAAGTTGCTCTAAGCTTAATTCTGCAGTTCGTTGGGCAAGTTCTTTTTCTTTTTCTTCGGTTTGAAACTGTATTTCAAGTTCAGCAATTCGTTGATTAGTCTCTAAATTTAAGACACTATCTTTATATTGGGTATAGTTTTTATAAAATACGAGAGCTGAGTCAGGCTTATTCAATTCTAAAAAGAGATCAGAAATAGCATTATATGCAAATTCAGCTAGTCTTACATAACCGGTTTCTAAAGCAGATGACAAAGAGCGCTTTAAATAATCGTTAGCTTTTTCGAGATCTCCTATGCTTTGATACATTAAACCAGCATTCACTAAATCAATACTTATTCCATTAATATCATTGATAGATTCTCTAAGAACGATTGCGCTGTCTAAGTAAATCAAAGCATTATCAAAGTCTTCCATACTCTGATAAACGTTAGATAAATAACTATAAGAATAAGCTACACCAATTGTGTCATTGAGACTTTTTTTAATGTCTAATGATTGATTTATAAAATAAAAAGCACTATCAAACTCTTGAATTTCAAGCTTTAAACTTCCATAATTATTGAATGCACTAGCTTGTTCAGAACTACCAGGGTAACTAGAAAGAATTCTCAATCCCTGTTGCATATACTCTTGTGATTTTAATATATCAGATGATCTAAATCCCCATCCAAGTTCAGCGTATTGATAACCGACTTGTTTTAGAGAGTCTAGTTCTTCATAAAATCGAATAGCCTTAAGTCGATAGTCTACTCTCAAATCTATCTCGCCAAGAACGCTATATAAAATACTTAGATTGACGGAAGCGCCAGCTTTACCATAAGTATAATTAAGAGAGTCAGAAATATTAAAAACCCTAATAAAAACCTCTTCATATATCGAGGCTTCAGATGTAATTGTGGCGAAATCAAGCTTATTTAAAGAATCAATTTCAGCTTTAGTATAATTATGTGACTGAGCGAAGACCGATATATTAAAAAGAAGAAAATATAGAAGAGCAAATACTTCTTTTATACACTTTGACATCCTTACTTTTTTACTCATTGTTGTATTAATCACACCTTAAACTATAACAGAAATGGAAAGAAAAATAGATATGCTAGGGAAGTATTAAAAATTATTTTTAAAAGTAAATCCTCATAATCGAAAACTTTACGAGGTATGAACAGTTTTACCAAGGCGCTCAAATTCTTGATTCAAGAATTCTCCTGTTATGGAATCTTTATTCTCCGCCAATTTTGTAGGAGTTCCTTCTGCGATAATATTTCCACCCCCACGACCACCTTCAGGACCTAAATCTATAATCCAATCCGCGGCTTTTATAAGATCGAGATTATGTTCAATGACCATTACCGTATTTCCTTTATCAACTAATTTTTGAATTACGTTGATAAGCATGCGAACGTCTTGAAAATGAAGTCCAGTTGTTGGTTCATCCATCACATATAATGTATCGCCAGTTCCAATTTTTGAAAGCTCCCGAGCAAGTTTTATACGTTGAGCTTCTCCACCAGAAAGGGTGGTACTTGATTGACCAAGAGTTAAATATCCAAGACCAACAGAATTTAAGGTTTTCAATATTCTTGAGATGGTCGGTTGAGCATCAAAAAATTCAGCAGCTTCGCTGATAGGTAAATTGAGTACTTCAGAGATATTCTTTTTCTTGTAATAAATTTCGAGCGTTTCTCGGTTGTAACGTTTTCCATTACAAGTTTCGCAGGTTACATAAACATCAGGGAGGAAGTTCATTTCAATCTTACGGACTCCATCACCTTGGCAGGTTTCACATCTACCGCCTTTTACATTAAATGAAAAGCGTCCCTGATCGTAGCCACGAATTTTAGACTCAGGAAGTTCTGAGAATAATCGCCGGATATGATCAAAAACTTTGGTGTAAGTCCCAGGATTAGAACGTGGAGTTCGACCGATCGGACTTTGATCTATGGAAATAATTTTGTCTATGTTATCCAGCCCCTCAACAGTGTCGAAAGGGAGAGGGACACTTTTTGATTTATAAAAGTAATTGGAGAGAATAGGAACTAACGTTTGATTGATAAGTGAACTTTTGCCACTACCGCTAACTCCCGTTACAGAGATGAATTTCCCGAGAGGAACGCTGAGATCAACATTTTGGAGATTATGACCACGAGCATTTTTAATAGCAATTTTCTTTTTGTTGCCTTTTCTGTATTTCTCGGGGAGTTCGATTACCTCTTCATCTCTAAGGAATCGTGCGGTCATTGAATTTTTTTCAAGCTCATTGGGCTTTCCCGCTGAAACGATATGCCCACCATTAACACCTGCGCCAGGGCCCAAATCGACTACATAATCAGCATGTTCTATGGTCTCCCGATCATGTTCTACAACAATTACACTATTTCCTAAATCTCGTAAAGTCTCCAGTGAATTTATAAGCTTGATATTATCCCGTTGATGAAGCCCAATACTTGGTTCATCTAAGATATAAAGTACGCCTACAAGCTGTGTACCAATTTGAGTAGCCAGTCTAATTCGTTGAGCCTCGCCACCACTTAGCGTTTGAGCTTCACGATCGAGGTTTAAATAATTCAACCCAACATTGAGAAGAAAATCAAGCCGATCTCGAATTTCTTTGAGAACTTGATTTCCAATAAGTTGCTGTCTTTCAGTAAGCTTAATAGAATACAATGTGTCTCTCAACTCTTGAATATCAAGCTTTACTAAATCGTGAATATTATAGGTATCAATTTTATAAGAAAGTGCTTCTAAATTAAGCCGTCCTCCACTACATTTTGGGCAAACAACTTTACTCATAAAAGCTTTAGCTTTATCACGTTGTTTAGGTGATTTACTGCTTTCGTATTGATCTATAATAGTTCTTCGTAAGCCCTCAAACTTATGCTGGTAAGTAACCGAGTTCTCCTTGAAATCGTAGCTAACGGCATATTTTTTGTCACCTGAACCACGCATTAGTAATTCACGAACTTCATCAGAATATTTTTTGAAAGGGGAATCAAAACTAAGCTTAAAACTTTCCAAAACAGCTTTCAATTGCTTAAAAGCGAAGATATCTCTTGGTGGACCGAGATAGCGAATTCCACCATCGTTAACACTTTGAGATTCATTTGGAACCAATAAATCCCAACTTACATCATAAGTATATCCAAGACCATCACATTCTTTGCAGGCTCCATAAGGAGAGTTAAAAGAAAATAGATTCGGAGCTGGGTCTTCATAGGCGAGACCGCTTTCTAAATCAAAAAGTTTTTGTGAAAAGAGGCGATCTTTCATAGTTCCATCTTCCTGTTGAACAGAAAGTACAACGTTGCCATCTGCCATCTCTAGCGCCATACGAATACTATCAGCGATTCTTTTTTCACTTTTAGGTGAAATAACAAATCGATCGACAACCACTTCTATATTATGAGTTTTATATCGATCAACCATTAAGCCATCGGTTAGCTCTGTGAGGTCTCCATCAATTCTAGCACTTACAAATCCTTGCTTTATGGTCTGTTCAAATAATTCTCGATAGTGCCCTTTACGACCCCGAACTACGGGCGCTAAACAATAGGCTTTACTTCCAGCTGGCATCGCCATAACAGCAGCTACAACTTGATCTGCAGTTTGCTTCTCCATTTTATTACCACTTAGATAGGAATAAGGTATTCCAACTCTGGCATAGAATAATCTTAGAAAATCATAAATCTCGGTAACTGTACCAACCGTTGAGCGAGGATTTCGGTTTGTCGTTTTTTGATCTATCGATATAACTGGAGAAAGACCATCAATGAAGTCGACTGCTGGGCGCTCCATCATCCCCAAAAATTGACGCGCATATGCAGAAAGTGATTCTAAAAAACGTCGTTGGCCTTCTGCATAGATTGTATCAAATGCGAGAGATGATTTGCCTGAACCAGAAAGTCCTGTAATTACAACCAACTGGTCGCGCGGAATATCAATATCAAAGTTTTTTAGGTTGTGCTCTCGGGCGCCTTTAATAACAATGTTATGCTGCAAAACTAGCTATGGCTTTAGGATTCAGATCAACTTGAAAGGTACAGAACAGCACACACAAATCCTTCATTCCTTTTTAAAAAACTATTATGGATTTGGAATTGATTTAGCTAAGAAGTTGTAATCTCTAATAAATAGTCTATTTGGGATCAATCCAAATTCATCATCAGATAACTCAGGTTTAATTCGATGTAAAAAATACATGGGGACTTTCCCAATATTTTTGGCTTCAATTTCTCCACGAGGTTCACACTCAAAGAAATTCTTAACCCGGTCGTAGGTATCCTGAGAAATATTGATGCTATTACTTTCAGAGTTTTGCTCCATCCTCGCTGCTAAGTTTACAGCTTCTCCCCAAACATCATAAGCAAAACGTTTTTTCCCAATTACACCTACTACGGAATGTCCTGTATGAATTCCTATTCGAAGCGGGAAATAAGGAATTGAATCAGGGATCGTATTTTTCAAATTGGACACAAAGAATTTCATTTTTAACGCGGCGAGAATGGTATCTATTGGATGAGTATTGTTTCGCTCGGGGATTCCTCCTGCTGCCATATAGCTGTCACCGATAGTTTTAATTTTGATAAGATTATGTTGTGACATAAAATCATCAAATTTGTCGAAGTAAAAACTTAAGCTTTCGATTAAGTTTTCAGGAGATAGGTCGGGTACAACTTTACTAAAATTGTCGAAATCAGTGAACATAAAAGTCGCATCAGTATACCGTTCTGGGGCAACCGTACCATAAGCCAATAAACTATCAGCAATTTTTTTGGGGAAGATATTTTGAAGTAATTCTTCGTGTTCCTTTTTTGTGAGTTCAAGTTCTTGATTACTCGCATTTAGTCCCGATTGCATTTTCTCGAGTCGACTATTTTGCCCAAGTGTATTTTTGTATGTAGATACTAAAAGGTTTACTAGATGAGAATAATCAGCTCTAATATTGTATTGCTCATGCTCAATGGTTACCGTAACTGTTTCATTTACATCAGAGATTGCAACGGGATTATTAAGAAGTTCGGTCACCTTTGCAAAAAGGGTATCATCATCATAAGGTTTTGTAAGGTAGTTGTCAGTACCCGCTTCAATACCTTTCATGAGGCTCCCTGCTTCAATTCTTGAAGTAACTAGAATTACTGGAATAGTACGGAGTTGTTGGTTTTGTTTTATCCGCTTACAAAGTTCATATCCATCCATTATAGGCATTTCAACATCAGAAATAACAAGATCTGGAAGGTCAGATTCGACAAGATCAAATGCATCTTTTCCATTCTGTGCTGTAATTACTTCATACCCCTGTTGAAGTAGTTTATGACGAGTGATAGTTACCAGTGCAGGGTAATCATCAACAACTAAAATCCTTGGTTTGGTCTGTAACATATATTCTTAAAATTATTGCTTGAATATAGTTGATCTTTGTAAAGATAAGTAACTCTGAATTTTTAAAAGCATTGACTAAAAAAAACCTTAAGTTTATGCCCTCAAATTTACTCACTATACATGGAAGACATTTTACAAAAAAACTGGACACCAACAAGCTGGCTCGAAAAACCGGTTAAACAGCTACCAAAGTATCCAGATCAAAAAGCGTTAGAAAATAGTTTCGAAACCTTAAAGAGACTACCACCACTGGTTACTTCTTGGGAAATTGAAGCATTAAAGAATAAGCTAGCACAAGTATCAGCAGGGAAAGCATTTTTACTTCAAGCAGGTGATTGTGCAGAAAGCTTTGATCTTACAAACTCTCAAAAGATTGTAAATACAGTTAAGGTTTTACTTCAGACTAGTTTTATTTTAATACATGAGTTGGGTGTCCCCGTTGTTCGTCTTGGAAGAATTGCAGGTCAATATGCTAAGCCACGCTCTCAGGATTTTGAAGAAGTGAATGGCGAACAAATCCATAATTACCGTGGTGATTTGATAAATGGATTTGAACCTACCAAAGAAGCTCGTATGCCTAATCCTCAACGTTTGATAGAAGGCTACCATAAAGCGGGACTTACTTTAAATTTTGTTCGTGCTCTTGCCGATGAGGGATTTGCTGACCTCCATCACCCAGAACAATGGGAATTGGATTTCATGAAAAACAATGAGTACTACAAAGAATATGAAGCAATGGTAGATTCTATCACTAAAGCTGTAAAATTTGTAGATGCTATTTCACCAGATCGTTTCAACAGTCTACAGAAAGTAGATATTTATACTTCTCATGAAGCCCTAAACCTTTATTACGATTCTGCGCAAACTCGGAATGTTCCTCGTAAAACGGAATTCTATAATCTAAGCTCACATATGGTATGGTTGGGAAATCGGACTAGAGATTTAGATGGTGCACATGTGGAATACCTAAGTGGAATAGCGAATCCAATTGGTGTAAAAGTTGGACCCCCATATACTATTGATGACACTCTTAGATTAATAGAGAAATTAAATCCGACTCACGAAGCCGGAAAAGTTGTTCTTATAACTCGATTTGGAAAATCTGTGATTGAAGATGAGCTTCCTGATTTAATTAGAGCTGTTCGAAGAGAAGGTTTTCCTGTTGTTTGGAGTTCTGACCCAATGCATGGAAATACTTTTTCATCATCAAACAATTATAAGACTCGTAATTTTGATCATATTCTCGAAGAAATTAAATCAGCTTTTGCCATTCACAGAGCAGAAGGAAGTTATCTTGGTAGCGTTCACTTAGAACTTACTGGCGATAATGTAACTGAGTGCGTAGGTGGTGCAAAAGGATTAAATGAAGAAGGATTAGATAATAATTACGAAACCTTCTGTGATCCACGTCTTAACTACGAACAATCTCTAGAGATGGCATTTTTAGTATCAAAAGAGTGGAAACAAAGTTATTCGTGAATTTAAATTGAAGATTTAGCGCTTTCCATTTGAAGGTGATTAATTTTTAATCTTCTTTTCTGCCATTTTTAAATAGGCTACTGTCTTAGAGTCAATCTTAATCTGTCATCATTTCTTGGTGGCAGAATTTAGTCTGAAATTTTTTCACGCCTCATTTGCCTGCCTGACAGAGCACTTTATTTCTGTTCTATTGGCATAGGCATTGCATCCTTTTTATTGAATTTTTGAAATACATAATCAAAATAAAAGAGGATTCAATCATGGCACTTATTAAATATTCAAGACCAAATACAGATCTTTTCTCAAGAAACTTCAACGATATAGTTGATGAGTTCTTTAATAATTCTGCATCAAATTATCGCAAAGATTCTTTTATGCCGAGTGTAGATGTTTCTGAAACAAATACCCAATTCGAAGTATCTGTAGAACTTCCAGGTTTAAAGAAAGAAGACATCAATGTTAATCTTGAGAAAAGTCGCTTAACCATTAGTGGCGAACGTAAGTTCAAGAATGAAGAAGAGGGCAAGAACTTCCATAGACTAGAAACTCAATATGGAAAATTCAGCCGTTCATTCTATTTACCAGACACTATTGATGAAGAAAGCATTTTAGCAAAGTATGAGGATGGTATTCTAAATATCACCATCAATAAAAGCGAGGAGAAAGTAAAGAAGCAGATTGAAATAGCATAAAATCGATCTAAAGGTTAGAAAGTCGGAGCGTTTGAAAAGGCTCCGGCTGTTTTTTTGGTAACAAATTGTAAAGGTGTACAATTTTAGATAATGGAAACGTTGTAGCACCACAAAAACATTAACTATCAACAAACTAAGAATTATGAATACTGCTGTTAAAAATTTTTTCGGAGTTGCAGCTGCAATAATCGTTTTACTAGGACTAAATGCATATACAGGAAATAGTAATCTTGTAAGTTCTCCAGATTATAATACAGAAGTAACTCCTTCAGAAAGTAGATCAGTTGCTACTTTAAAAGACATGAATGATGCGATTGTTGATATCGCAGAGAAAACAAATCCTGCCGTAGTAACTATTACTACTGAGAAAACTCAACAGATTCAAAGAAGAATGGATCCATTCTCTATGTTTTTTGGTAACCCAAATGCAAGAGATGGCCAAACAGATGAATATGTACGAAGAGGATTGGGATCTGGGGTAATAGTTTCTGAAGAAGGATATGTACTAACAAACAATCATGTGATTGATGATACCGATGAAATTAAAGTACTTCTTTTTAATGGTGATGAAGTTAGTGCGACCTTAGTTGGCACAGATCCGGAAACAGATATTGCAGTACTAAAAATTGATCTAGATAATCTTCCAACGGTAAAACTTGGCGATAGCGATGCAGCTAAAGTAGGTTCTTTTGTATTAGCAATTGGAAGTCCTTTAAGTGAAGATCTTGCTCATACAGTTTCTTTTGGAATTGTGAGTGCTCGAGGTCGTTCTTTAAACAGACTCACTTCCTATGGTGATTATATCCAGACCGATGCAGCTATTAACCCAGGTAACTCTGGTGGAGCGCTTATTGATATGAATGGGGAATTGGTGGGAATTAATTCCGCTATTGCATCCCGTTCTGGTGGGAATGACGGGATTGGTTTTGCTATTCCAATCAAACTAGCCAAAAGAATTATGGATGATTTGATTGATGATGGAGCAGTTTCCAGAGGATACCTTGGAATGTATTCTGCTGGCGAAGTAGATAAAACAATGGCAGAAGCTCTAGGGCTTAGTAGAAACCGTGGAATTATAGTAGGTCAAATTGTTGAAGATAGTCCTGCAGAAAAAGCTGGTTTAAAAGAGGATGATATCATCGTAAGTGTAGACAAAGAAGAAGTTTCAGATTATGATGCTTTCCGAACAATGGTAGCAAGTTTTAAACCTGGTAAAATTATTGAGCTTCAAGTAATTAGAGGTGGAGAAGAAAAATCTATTTCCGTAACTTTAGGAACTCGACCAGGCGAAGAAATTGGAGCTAATTTACCTGCAAAAAAAGATATCAATGAGAAGTTGGGTTTTACAGTTACTGAATTAACCTCAGACCTTAAAAGACAGCTTAGCTTAACGAATGATATCAAAGGAGTCGTTGTTAGCAAAATAAGCGAGTCAAGTAATGCATTTGAACGAGGTCTTCAGCGCGGTGATGTCATCACTGCTGTGAAGCGTAATAAAGTAGAAACTGCTGAAGATTTTTATAAAGAAGTTGAAAAAAGCTCAGAAAATGGAGATCAAGCAGTTTTATTAACAGTCGAACGAAATAATATGAAACAATTTATCGCGTTTAGACTCTAAGATATTGACAAACATTTTATTGTACCCCGAAAAAGCCAAAGCCTGGACCCTGATACGGTCCAGGCTTTTTTTAATGCCACAGACTTAGGAGCCAAAAACATTAAACCTGTAGAGGCGCATAGCTATGCGCCTCTACAGGTTTATATTTAAGTCTAATTAAATCAGAACAAAATCTTTTTCCTTGAAGAAAGGACTTAAATCTTCAGGGGGTGGAAAGTACTTACCACGAAATTCATTAAAGAACCCAAGAGTTTCGCTACTCATTAGCTGAATAATTTCATCCATGGCTTCGCCTGAAATCATAAAAGGTGTACGATCAAATACCATTAGATTTCCAACGCATTGTGCACTGATTTGATATTGAGCACAATCTTTAATTGGAGTTCCTTTGATGATGCACTTGGAAATCCATTTACCAGAATCAAAGTCCTGATTTTTTCGAAGTTCGTTTTGATAGCTAAAATCCATGTGCTGTTGAAAATATTCTGACATCTTACGCTCAGAATCTTCTGAATACTCATTCATTTGGTCTTTCATGCACTCGGTACAAATGGCAAATTCCCAAACTAAATCTTGAGTATTCATTCCCGGGTAATTTGTAAATGCTTTTTCGATGACATACTCTTCCTTTTCAAGAAGAGGCTTCTCACAAACCAGACATTTTGAAATAGGAGTTCCTGTTTCTGATGAATGAAAAAGAGAGGGTAATTCTACAAGCGTTGGATTCATTATTCAAGGATAGCAAAATCCCCGAAAAGATGATTGATTAAAACAAGTTTCGGTTAAAATAATAGCGTATTCCGGCACTAAGACTAAAATCCCAAAACGAATTTGTTTCTGAATAGTCATCTATAGAAGGATTGAGTGTTTTAAATCGGTGTTGGTAATTATTTCTGATATTAAGATTAGCGGTTAAAGCTAAGCTGTTTTCGATAAAGTATGTAAGACTTGAATTAAAGTTAGTGTTAAACCGATTTCGGTCTCTTTGGTCTAATTCTTTTACTTTTTGAGTTAAGAAAATATTTGAAGCAGAATTGTTAAGCATAAATCGATCGTTTAATACCCAAAGCCAACCGAAGATAATATTGTTACTATAATTCCAATCATAAGAAAATCTTTTCTCCATGGGTAAATACATATCCGTTATTAAATTTGCACTTATTTGATGATCCAGAGTCAAATTTTTATACCATTCTGCCGTCACATTGATAATAGTATTTCTGGTCACGGTAGTATTTCGATCGGAAAAATTATTGAGTTCATCTTCTCTTCTATCCATAGAATTGTTTGCTGAAAAACCGGCATTTAATGAAACCCGATACCCTTCAAGCCTGGTGCCAAGATTTTCATTAAAAACGTCGTTAAGATAGAACATATCATATGTATCCAAGGCATCCAACTTACCATCAATTCCCGTGTTTAAATCCTCCCAAAAATATTTTAGTGGTCGATCGTAGCCCTGCTGATAGCCGTTAAACCTAGTAAAGTGTTCAGCGGCATAGATTAAATCATCATTATTTAAAGATGGATTTCCTAGTGCTTTATATCTTTCGTTTGCCCTAAGTGCCCGAATGACTGGTGTTACATTTCGTAGTCGGCCAAAGCCAATTCCAATAGTTGGGGAAAAGTATAGTTCACGATCCAGATCTTTAACATTTCGAGTTTCTGTGTTATTTATTTCCCGAGAACTTTTACTAAATCGATACTCAAAATCAGAGGAGAGTCCACCTTGCAAAAAGATATCTTCACTTAGATATTTTCTAGCTGAAAAGAACAGATTATACCCCATTCGGTTAGATCGGTCTTTAGCTAAATCATCAATTTCGGATGCATTAGTCAGGTCTTTGTCCATATCCTTACGATTTGATAAATTGGAGAGAATACGAAGTTGACTACTAGCTGAATACTGAAAATCTTCACTTTCCCGGAAAATTTCGAAAGTTGGTGAAACTGAAACAATACTATTAAATGATTGTTGTTTTGTTTCGCTGTTAATTGGAGAACTTCCATTGTTGAATGAAATATTTCGATCGGTAGAACTAATTCTATTGGATACATTCAGGTTCCCTGAAGAAATATAAAAATTACTGTAGCCCCAATCTGGCAGCCGGTAATCAATCAGATATTTAAAATCGGTGCTGTCCGTAAATCCTATACTTTCCTGAGCTAGAATATTTAATGGAATGAGGATGAAAATTAATACAAGGATATTTCTCATGGCTGTAGTGATTTTGTTTAAAACGCGTGACTAAAATAATTATACATTTCAAATTAAGTATAACATGTTGATGTTAGTAATTTTAAGAAAAGTCTGCAATTCCGTCATAACCACAATCCGGGCATGATTTTGGTCAATATAAGAGTAAATAAATGAGAGGAATTTAGATCATGAATTTAAACAAGTTTACACTCAAGGCTCAAGAGACCATCCAGAAAGCATTGGAGTTGGCTCAATCTAATAACAACCAAGCTTTAGAACCAGCACATTTAGTTAAGGCATTTTTAATTGATGCAGATAATATTGTTATCACTTTGTTTAATAAGCTAGACGCTAGTTTAAAAGTAATTGAAGTAAGTACGGATGCTTCTTTAAAGAAACTTCCACAAGTACAAGGGGCGTCTGTTTCAGGGCAGTACTTATCAGCTACTACTAAAGATGTATTCGATATTGCTCAAAAAGAATCAACAGCACTAGGGGATGAGTATATAAGTTCAGAGCATGTATTATTAGGACTGGTACAAACCAAAGGCGAAATAGCTGATGTGCTAAACGATCAGGGGGTGACCAAAGACAATATCTTAAAAGTATTAAATGATGTTCGTGGTGGCCAAACAGTAGATGATCCAAATGCTGAAGCACGTTATGGTTCCCTAAAAAAGTATGCAAGAGATTTAAACGAACTCGCCGAGAAAAATAAACTCGATCCTGTAATTGGACGCGATCAAGAAATCCGAAGAGTTATGCAGATTTTAACTCGACGAACAAAAAACAACCCAGTTCTAATTGGCGAACCAGGAGTTGGTAAAACAGCAATAGCAGAAGGAATGGCACTTAGAATTGTTCGTGGTGATGTTCCTGAAGGGCTGAAATCTAAGCGAATTGTTGCGTTGGATATGGGCGCTTTAGTGGCTGGGACTAAATTCAGAGGAGAATTCGAAGAACGACTCAAAGCAGTTGTAAAAGAAGTAACCGAATCCGACGGTGAGATTATTCTCTTTATTGATGAGATTCACACTTTGGTAGGAGCAGGATCTGCAGAGGGTTCTATGGATGCAGCTAATATTCTTAAACCGGCGCTTGCACGAGGTGAAATGCACGCCATCGGAGCCACTACGTTAGACGAATACCGAAAGTATATTGAAAAAGACAAAGCACTGGAACGACGTCTCCAAACAGTATTGGTTGGTGAACCTTCCGTTGAAGACACCGTTTCTATTCTAAGAGGATTACAAGAACGGTATGAAGTGCATCATGGAGTTAGGATTACAGATGCGGCGATTATAGCCGCTGCTGAGCTTTCTCATAGATATATAGCAGATCGTTTTTTACCAGATAAAGCCATCGATTTAATTGATGAATCTGCTTCAAGATTACGACTACAAATTGATTCTCTTCCTGAAGAACTAGATGCGCTGGAACGACAAATTCGTCAGCTTGAAATTGAACGAGAAGCTTTAAAACGAGAAAAAGATCAATCCAAAATTAAAGGGATTGAAAAAGAACTTGCCAATCTTGAAGAGCAAAGAAATTCAATGCGGGTTCAATGGGAGCAAGAACGTGACCTTATCCAAAAAGCTCGTGAGTTAAAACAAGCTATAGAAACAACCAGAAATGAAGCAGATAAAGCTGAACGTTCAGGGAACTACGAAAAAGTAGCCGAACTTCGATATGGAACCATTACTCAGCTTGAAAAAGATTTAGAAAATGCAAAGAAAGAACTGGATAATTCACAATCTAGAAAGGCTTTGCTCAAAGAAGAAGTAGATGCAGAAGACATCGCAGATATTGTAGCACGTTGGACCGGAATTCCCGTAACACGGATGCTTCAAAGTGAACGACAGAAATTGCTACTGCTTGAAGAAGAGCTTCATAAAAGGGTAATCGGTCAGGACAAAGGAATTGAAGCAGTAGCGAACGCTGTACGCCGTTCTCGTGCAGGCTTACAGGATGAAGACCGCCCAATAGGTTCATTTTTCTTTCTCGGTTCTACAGGAGTTGGTAAAACCGAACTTGCTAGATCTCTAGCAGAATTCTTATTCAACGACTCAAATGCAATGATTCGAATCGATATGAGTGAATACATGGAAAAGCATAGTGTGAGTCGTTTAGTTGGAGCACCTCCAGGATATGTTGGGTATGATGAAGGCGGTCAATTAACCGAGGCTGCTCGTCGACATCCTTATTCTGTAATTCTATTAGATGAAATTGAAAAAGCTCACCCTGATGTATTTAATATTTTACTTCAGGTACTGGATGAAGGTCGACTAACAGACAACAAAGGAACTACCGTCGATTTTAAGAATACAATCATCATTATGACCAGCAACATTGGTTCGCATTTAATTGTAAATGAGATGGAGAAATCTGGCGGCGAGTTAGATGATGAAAAGTATGAAAAACTTACTCAGCAACTGATAGATCAGTTGAAATTGGCTATTCGTCCTGAATTTCTTAATCGTGTAGATGACATCATTGTATTCCATCCGCTAGGGAGAGAGCACATTCGTCAAATTGTTGATATTCAGCTCAAAAGAGTACACCAAATGTTGGGTAAAAATCATGTGAAGCTTAATATTCCAGACAATGTAAAAGATTGGTTAGCAGCAAGAGGGTATGATCCCGTTTACGGTGCTAGACCACTTAAAAGAGTGATTCAGCAAAGTATAACCAATGTATTAGCTACTCAATTATTAATGCGAGAATCTGATGCTCCCGTTGAATACGAAGCTACCATCAACAAAAATAAAGATGGAATCGACTTTGCCGAAGTAGTGAGCGACGTGGAAGAATGGGTTGAAGAGAAGAACTAGAAATAATTGCTTCCAAAAACTTTCTGTTGGTCATTCCTGCAGAGCCAGGAATCTAGAATTAATTAAAAAGATAGCAAGCAGCTTTTAATCAACTCGAGATTTCAGGCAAACGCTTTGAAATGACTGGGTTAAATATTCTGAAAAAAGTATTTATCACGAACTCGCATTCTTATTTAGGAATTGGAAATCCTCGGTCTCGCATTAATGCTTCAATCTTAGCATCCCGTCCTCTAAACATTCTATAAGCTTCAGCTGGATCGATAGAGTTTCTTGGAGCGAACAAGTATTTAACTAATTTGTCAGCTACTTCTTTATCATAAAATCCATCTGGGGCTTCAGCAAAAGCTTCAGCAGCATCAGAGGTTAATACATCTGCCCACATATATCCATAATAAGCTGTTGCGTATCCCTCACCTGAAAAAACATGTCCAAAATGTGGAGTTCGATGTCGCATAGGTAATTCCTTGGGCATTTTTAACTCAGCTAGTGTTTTACTCTCAAAAGCATCGATGTCAATATTAGAAGGATCAGCAAGGTGAAGCTTCATATCCATTAACGCAGAGGATAAATACTCGGTGGTTGCGAACCCTTGATTAAAGGTTTCGGCATTTTTAATTTTCGAAACTAGCTCAGCTGGTATTGGCTCGCCTGTTTTATTATGAACTAAAAAATTATTGATCACTTCATCGGTTGACAACCATCGTTCTAATAATTGAGATTGAAATTCCGTGTAATCTCTAACGCCACCATTTAATGTTGGATATTTTACATTAGACGAGAAGAAGTGAAGAGCATGTCCGAATTCGTGAAAGAACGTATTGGCATCATCCCAAGATACTAAGAGAGCCTCACCTGGCGCTGGTTTCACAAAGTTCGAATTATTGGAAGCCAGCACGTTTTCCTTTCCGTCAAAAGTTGTATGACTTCTATACATATTAGCCCATGCACCAGATCGTTTACCTTGTCGTGCATAAGGATCGAGATACCACAATCCAATGTTTTCACCAGAGTCTATATCTGTTACTTCCCACACCTTAACATCTTCGTGAAAAACGGGAACTTTACCCTCAGGAACAGGAGTAAATTTATAGTTAAATAATCTGCCAGCAACATAGTGCATGGCTTCAGTTAATTTATCTAACTGTAAATACTGTTTTACTTCTTCTGAATTCAGGTCGTACTTTTCTTTACGAACTTTCTCCGCGTAAAAACGATAATCCCAAGGTTCTATCGTAATATTATCCCCAGCTCTATCAGCTACGGCTTGCATATCAGCAACTTCTTCAGCTACTCGACCAATAGCGGCAGGCCAAACAGCTTCCATTAATTGCATAGCATTTTCAGGTGTTTTAGCCATTCTATCTTGCAATCGCCATTCTGCATAGTTTTCATAGCCCAATAACTCTACACGTTCTCGTCGTAATTGTAAGATTTCAGCAATAATTTCATTGTTATCATATTCATCACCATTATCGCCTCTAGAATAGTAGTTAGTCCAAACTTGTTCTCGTAAAGCTCTTTCGGTTGAGTAGGTTAGGAATGGATCCATGGATGAGCGAGTATTTGTGATTGCAAATTTCCCATCTTCACCATTATCTGCAGCTATTTTCGCCGCTGATTTAATGAAACCTTCAGACAATCCATCTAATTGGTCTTCATTTAGATAAGTGATATAATTTTCTTCGTCATGTAATACATTGTTCGAAAATGTGTTGTAAAGGCTTGATAGTTCTTTATTGATAGCAGCATAACGTTCTTTTTTTTCTGCATCCAAATCAGCCCCGTTCATTGCAAAACTATTATAAGTAAGTTCTACCACACGCTGTTGATCTGAAGGTAGCGGGTTTTCTAAGGAAGCATCATAAACTGCTTTAATTCGCTTGAACAATTTTTCATTTTGAGTGATTTTAGAATTGAACTCTGAAAATTTTGGAGCTAGTTCAGCTTGTACTTCTCTAAATTCTGGGGAAGACATATTACCGCTAAGAATGCCATAGTAAGTAGAAGCTCTATTTAGTTCAGTTCCTGCACGTTCCATTTCTTCTATTGTATTTTCGAAGGTTGGGTCTTCTGTGTTGTTTGCGATAGCCTCAATGTCCTTAAGGTTAAGTTCTATTCCTTTGAGCATTGCTGGTTTTACATCTTCAATTTTCATTTGGTCAAATGCAGGTACTCCGCCATAAGGTCCAGTCCATTCTTTTAATAATATATTGGTAGGCATATTTTTTTCATTTTGATTACATCCAGCTAGTAACGTAAAAGCTAGAACTACAACTAAGGGTTGAAGAGGTCGGATTAGGTTTCTCATGCTATTGGAAAAGGATTAGTTAATACCGTTCACCTAATGTAATTGAATTCATCCAAATAAATATAGTAGAACATATAATAATTGGTGGATAAACCTTTGCCTAAAACGGTATTTTCAAATTTAGAAACAGTCTTATCAAGATTGGAATCAAACGTAATTAATGGACAAAGAAAACAGATAAAAACTAATTTAGATTAAATAATTAATCTGGAACTAGAGCCTGCCAGAACTCACCTCTAGGGTTAATAACAGAATTTTCCATTCTAATATTTTCAAATAAAGTACCATCTGTCCATTGAGTAAGATCGTCCCAAGGATCATTACCTAAAATATAGGCTGGAGCTCTGAAGACATTCTCATCGGTATGATATTTTAGAGACCATAACGTATAGCCAAATTTTAGTTCCTCCATGGTATCGAAATTACCAGCGAGTCGAGCATAATCCGTATCTAATCCAGTTTCTCCAACAAACATTGGGACATTGTATTGGTTTTGAAATGCAATAGCATCGGCAAAGTAAGCCACATGATTTTGTTGGTTCCAAGGATTCGATTCGGTTTTATTATTAGGTAAGCGATATCGATGAATATTGTATACTAAGTTACTATTATCAGTGAAATCACTTGGAAAAAGAGAGTTAGACCCGCCATTTGTTTTGTATTGATTTCCAAATTCTCCTCCTTGAATAATGATTAACGTATTATCATTATTTGCACGAATATTTTGAATCATTACATTAAAAGCATTTCTAAGAATTCCCATGTCAGAATCATTTAAACGATGGGGTTCATTAATCAGGTCGTACATTGCGATGGTATTTTCATCTTTATAGCGCTCAGAAATTCTATCCCAAATTCTACTAAGGGCAATTGGATTTCTGGAATCGTTAAAAAAGTCCTTTGAAGAATATAATTCATCGGTTATTGGGGAATTATCACCAGCTGTTCCAGGAACAGCATGCATATCCAAAATCAAGTAGATTCCATGAGGTTTGCTCCAACTAATCAAGTCATCAATAATTTTAAACCCATCTAAATTTTTGGATTCGGCTAGTTCATTATTATCAACCCAAGATTTTAAGCTGGCTTTATATTCATTGTACTTTGTCAGTTTTGCGTTTCCATCTGTGTATGCAACGTCGGTTCTTAGTTCTCTTTGAGCTGAGGTTAAAAATAATTCGTAGTGTAATGGAACTCGAATAGCATTAAATCCTCTGGAAGCAATAAATTCTACATCAGCCTCTGTAATAAAATTGTCTCTCCATTTTTGAAAGAGAACTTCAATTGCTTCGGGTTGAAGCCCAGAATCGAAGAGTTTACGCTTCATGTCAACTTGTTTCATATTTCCATTACTTCCAGACATAAATCCTTCCATAATCAACCATTGACCAACATTCACTCCTTTTAGTAATACTTCTTCATTATCAGAATTTACAATCAGTTTGTTATCGGCACGTAATTCTTTCATTTCTTGAGTTAGCGAACCATTGTCGATAGTATTACAACCAAAAATCATTAAACTAATTAGTAATAATGTTAGAGTAGGGTATGTGTTGTTCATTGGTAGTTTATTCCAAAAAAAATGTTTATTAAATCCTATAAAGTACCTAATCCTAATGAAAAGGTGGTTTTTAAAGCTAAGGAAATTGTGGGTTTGATGTTAATATCAACAAAATTTCTCTTGCAAAAACAACCTGGTTTTGTTTTAAATAAAGTAAAAATTTGAATGGATTAACTAACCATCAAAAAAAGCTTTTGGATATTCTACTACTCCATTAACTTTAAATAATGCATTCTTTACTAGCTCTAAAGCCATGCAATTCTCTTTAGGAACATCGAATGGAAGAGATATTTGGAAACCATCAAGTTGTTGGTATCCGAATTTAGAATAATACTCTTTATGACCTAAAAGAATAATAGATTCATAACCCAGCTTCTTAGCAGTGTTATGAGCTTTAAGAATTAGTTTTCCTCCAATGCCTTGCCCCTGAAACTTAGGCAGTACAGAAACAGGCGCCATTGCTAATGACTTAAACTCCTCGAAATCATTTTTTACTTTTATTTTGGTAAGTAATATATGACCTACAAGTTTTCCATGTACTTCTGCAACTAATGAAAGCTCTGGAATAAAAGTATCAGAACTTCTCAATCTTTCAACTAAAAACTGTTCTGTATGATCACTGTATTCTTTTTCTTTAAAAGCTTCTTCAACTAAAGTGAAAACAGCTTTAAAGTCATTGAATTCTTCTTTCCTAATTCTCAGATCCATGTGGGATGGTTTAATAAAATGTAATGTGCTTTTCATTCCCAATCAGATTTTGTAAATAGCACTACTAACTAATCCTTTAAAATAATACTGAGATGATGAAAAAGATAAGCTTTAACGGGATAATAATACCTTTACTTAGCATCTTGCTAATTCCAATAACGATTTTTGCACAGGAAGAAGATAAAAAAGAAGATGTTAAAAAATGGGATGTAACCGAAGCTCGAGGTGAAACCCGAGAAATTTCTTTTTCTACAGATGAAGGAACATGGATGTCTTTAGATATCTCGCCTGATAATAAATGGATTTACTTTGATTTGATGGGGCATATTTATCGGTTGCCAGAGACAGGTGGGAAAGCTGAAAATCTTACAGACAGTACTGGGGTTGCTCTAAACTTTCACCCAGCAATATCACCTGATGGAACTCAAATTGCTTTTATTTCCGATCGATCTGGACAAAGTAATTTATGGATTATGAATTCAGATGGCTCTGACCCTAAGCAAGTATTCAAAGAAAATATGGTGCGTGGAGCAACTCCGGAGTGGAGTAATGACGGGAAATATATTTTTATTAGACGACAAAGTCTTTCAGGTGGAGGAAGTGGTATATGGATGTACCACAAAGATGGAGGAGAAGGAATTGAAGTTGCTGAAGGAAGTTGGCCTTCAGTCTCAGATGTAGATTCTTATTTGTACTACTATGAACCCGTAGGTTCTCGACCGGGAATCGGTTTAAATGATGCGTTAAAGGGTTATAATCAACTTAGAAGAAAAGACTTAAAAACTGGGGATATTGTAGAGATAACCAACGGAGTAGCTGCACAACAAATTCGAGCTTCAAGTGGAGGGGGGTATGCCGCAGAAGTTTCTCCCGATGGAAGGTATTTAGCTTTTGCTAGACAAATTCCTGATGGCACTATTAATTATCGAGGTCACGAATTTGGACCTCGCACAGCACTTTGGCTAAGGGATCTTCATACTGGAACTGAACGCTTGATTATGGATCCCATAGATCGAGATATGACGGAGACGATAAAAGTATTAAGAGATCTTCCAGGTTATAGTTGGAGTAAAGATGGGAAGTTTATTTATATCTCACAGGGAGGAAAAATTCGTAAACTTAACATTGAAACAAGGGAAGTTTCAACGATTAAATTTGAAGCTGATATTCATCGTATAATTTCTGAACAAGCATATAGCAAGTTCGAAGTACCGTTCGAAGAATTCGAAGCAAAATTCCTAAGATGGTATGCTCTATCTCCCGATGGCAAGAAGGCCACATTTCAAGCCATAGGAAGAGTTTGGGTAATGGATCTACCAAACGGAACACCAAAACGTTTAACAAAAGATTTTGAGCCATTTGAGTTTTCACCAAGCTGGTCACCAGACAGTCGCTTTATTTCTTTTACGAGTTGGGATGATGAAATGGGCGGACATATTTGGAAGGCAGAAGTTCGTAATGGGAAATTAACAAGACTAACTGAGAAACCGGGTGAATATTTACATCCAAGCTGGAAAGGAGACGGCACCACTTTAGTTGCTATAAAAGGTTCGGGTTCATCATTTCGTGGTAGATCATTTGCATGGAATCCTTGGTATGATCTAATTGAATTAAGTACACAAAAAGAGACTTCACCTACACTTATAAAAAGAACCGAAGCTCATGGAAGTACTCGTTCACAACTAGCAAGACCTTTTTATGGGCCAGAAAACCGAATTTATTTTCAAGAACCTGAAGGGAATGAACTCGCTTTAAAATCAATACGAAATGATGGTTCTGATGAAGTGGTTCATGTTTCAATTGAAGACGGTGATGAAATTATGCTTTCTCAAGATGGATTGAATGTTGCAATTACAGAAGGAATGAATGTGTATTTGATGCCTCTTCCATTTATGAGAACAAATAATGAAACAATCGACATCAACAAAAAGCAGGGCAAGTTTCCTGTAAAACAACTTTCGAAAACAGGGGGATTCTTTCCAACTTGGGTTAATGCAAACACACTTACTTTTGGTAGTGCAAAAACACTTTATAAGTACGATTTAACTACCAATGAAACAGATAGTATTGAAATTAATCTTACCGTTAAGAAAGATAAAGCTAAAGGCTCTATTGCAATAATAAACGCTCGTATTATAACCGTAAATAAAGCAAATGAAGTAATTGAATCAGGAAGCGTTTTGTCAGTTGATGGAAGAATTACTTGTATAGGAAAATGCGATATTTCTGGAATAGATCAAGTAATTGACGCGTCTGGTAAAACTATTATGCCTGGCTTAATAGATATGCATGCTCATCACTATCGAGAATACCAAGGCATAATGCCTAAAAAAAGCTTTGAGTCTGCTATTTATCTTGCATTCGGTGTTACAACAAACCTTGATAATTCCATGTGGTCACAAAATGTATTCCCAACTGCCGAGCTAATTGATGCAGGTGAGATTCTTGGTCCAAGAACATTTAGTACGGGAGATCCTCTCTATAGAGGTGATGGAACTAATCAAAATGACCTGACAAGTTATGAAGTTGCGGAAGAAAATATTCATCGCTTAAAATCCTTTGGAGCTATTTCGCTTAAGCAATACTTGCAACCACGACGTGATCAAAGGCAATGGGTTTCCGATATTGCGCGAAAAGAAGGTCTAATGGTAACTTCTGAAGGTGGTGATTTAATGTATAATCTAGGAATGACGATGGATGGGCAAACAGCATTTGAACATCCAATGAGTTATGGGATTATTTATAAAGATGCATCTAAGTTTTTTGGAATGGCTAAAATGATTTACTCTCCAACATATATGGTAGGAGGTACTGGACCTTGGAACGAGGAATATTACTATCAAAGAGAGGATATCTGGAAGAATGAAAAGATGCGTAGGTTTCTACCTTGGAGACAACTCATTCCACATACAAGAAGACGAATGTTACGCCCTGTATCTGATTATGGATTTCCTCTGATCGCAGAGTCATTAAAAGATGTTATTGAAGCTGGAGGTTATGGTGCTATTGGCTCACATGGTCAAATTCATGGTATTTCAAGTCATTGGGAATTATGGATGACCGCAGCAGGAATGAGTAATCTTAAAGCAATACGTGTCGCAACTCACCATGGAGCTTATTTTTTAGGAATGCAAGATGATTTAGGATCACTTGAGGTTGGAAAAATAGCGGATCTATTGGTACTCAATTCAAATCCATTACAAGATATCGAAAATACTCTTGATATGATGTACGTGATGAAGGACGGTAAGCTATACGAAGCTGCTACTTTAAATCAATTATGGCCGGAACAGAAAGAATACGGTCCATATTATTGGGTAGACGAAGATGCACTTAAATCAGATTCTATTCCCGTAGATTATTGGGATAAAGATTAAAAGCTAGAGAATAACACCTATCAATAAAGACCGAAAATAAAAAAGGTTTCGTCCCTTGCCAGAGACGAAACCTTAAATAGGATATTTATAATTAACTAATCTTAGAAAGAAGAACTGTTTTAGTCTCCTTTAACACTAAGCCCGTTGCGAAAATTAAACCTACAAAAACTGCTTTTATGCCCATTTCTGCTATTGTAATATTTTGTTCTAGTCCGCCAAGTATTCCAAAAAGAGTTACACTTGCTACGATAATGAAGATGTATTTTGCGATGTCCATGTCTTTTTCCTTTAATTTTTTTTGGATGACCACCTGTATGACGAGACTAACAACCAAAAGGTGACAAAGAATTTTAAGAAAAAGCGTTTTTTTGAGAGATTTTACATCTTCTTAACATAATGGCATACGAAAACTGTCTAAGATACTTCTTCAAGGTAACCCAAGTATTCTTTGATAGTACGTTCGTGCCCAAAAATAAACTTAGAGAAAAACCGATAGACTGAGCTATAGACTTTACCCTTTTCAACAATTGTTATGTTTGTACTATCTTCGTTTCCTTTTAAAGTAATTGTCCATTTTCCGCCAAAAGGCAAACCATCATCAATTATTTCTGAAACAAAAAGAGAAGAACCCTGAGTGGAAAGTTCTTTAAATGATAAAGATTCTCCGTTTGAATAGATTTCTTTCCAAACCAAACTTTCTGATGAATCAGATAAAATTTCAACTTTAGTTACATTGTCCCTCCAATTTGGGAAGTTTGTGGGAGTAGAAATTTTATTCCAAATTTCTTTTTGAGGTGCGTTTATTTGAATAGAAACGGAAGCAGTATGTTCTTCTGGAAGAAAAAATCCAATTGTTAAAATACTAGCTATAAATATTCCTAAAAAAAGTATAGCACCAATGATGTATTTCATAATCAGCCCATTAAATTCAAAGCATCATCTGTACCCATTTTCTCATACTCTTCATCATTCGGTTCCCAGAGTTCAATTTTGTAGCCATTTGGATCCATAATCCAACCGAATTTTCCATACTCGAAGCTTTCCATTTCCCCTACAATTTCGACGCCTTCTTCTTTGAGAATTTTAAGCAGTTCTTCCAAGTTTTCAACTCGGTAGTTAATCATAGCATCTTTCTTGCTCGGGTCGGTATAAGTGGTATCACTTTTAAAAATACTCCAAGCTGTAAAGCCTTTCTTGGAAGAATCTTCAGCTTTGTTCCACTGGAAAGTTCCTCCCCATTGACCTGATTTTATACCAAGATGTTTCGAATACCATTCGTTTGTGGCTTTGGGATCTTTTGCTTTAAGGAAAACTCCACCGATTCCTGTTACTCTTTTTTTCATGATTCTGTTTTTATAGCGTTACGTTTTTCGGCAATTAAATGTCCATAATAAATTCCGATGGGAACAATAATTAAAAGTAATATCCACATCCAAAAAGGTGTCAATTTCGAGAATTCAGAGAAGAAAGCTCCAAAGATTAAGCCAGCAAATTGTACTACAATTAATGCAATCA
>TARA_R110000868_G_scaffold409899_1_pt1 | contig 41374 bp, 50 predicted proteins | sample TARA_R110000868 | Tara Oceans TARA_R110000868 (sample SAMEA4397489) | marine metagenome | biome: Polar Biome; feature: [SRF] surface water layer (ENVO:00010504); material: water (ENVO:00002006), including particulate matter (ENVO:01000060) such as... | depth 5 m | reverse complement strand
GGGGGGGGGGTGCGTCGCGCGTTCGCGTTCGTCCGCGTCGTCGCGCGTGTCGCGCTCGCGTTCCATGTGATGGATCGCACCTGGCGCGCATCCGCCCCTGCCTGCCCTGCCTCGCCCTGCCTGCCCCCTCGCGTGGGGTGCGCTCGCCTCTGCCCCCCTGCCTACCGCGGCCACGATGGATCGGACGGCGTCGGCTCCTGTCCGTCGTCTGTGGTCGGGCGTCGCCGGATCGGTCGCATCCTCCTCGGTCGATCGTCCTCGGGCTGGATCGGCGGCACGGGCGCGCGAGGCGCCGGCGCGTCGTCGACCCACGCCAGGGATGCGCGGTCGTTATCGGCACCACGGGCGAGCGCCGCGCCATGCTGGGCCAGGAACTGCCGCCGCACCTCGGCCGGGTCCGGTGTCGTCGTGTCCTGGCGGCCATCATCACCGGGGCCGGGCGACACAAGATGCGCGTCCGCCGGCCCGCGACCAGATAATGCGCGAGCGGCTACCCTTGATGGTGGAGGAGGAGGAGGCGCGTCGTCACCATCGACCACGGCGTCGAGCGTCATCAGCCCCTCCTCAAACCGGTCAAGGCCGCCCAGCCCAGACCGGCCCGCCAGGATGCGCCCTGACGCCTCGGCACGGGCGATGGCAGCCGACACCCGATCCTGGATGGTCCGCCCCATGTCCGCCGCATCCTCGGGCGACATGCCACCAGCAGCCCCACGGGACCCGGACGGGTGCGACCAGGGCGCGTCGACCAACCTCCAGAACGCGGCACGATCGGCGGTGCCGAATGACCCGGGTGACAAGCCACCCTTGACCGCCGCCGCCACCATGCCCGCCAGGGTCTCGTCAGGGATCAGAGCCGCGATGTCCTGGCGCCGCGCGTGCCTCCTGATCGCTGCGGCCAGGGCTGACACGCCACCAGGGGCGAGCAGCCGCGCCTCGAACCTCGCCATGCCGCGTCGCATGATCTTGGTCCCCTTGTCGTCCTCCTCGGCTGGTGGTGACGAGGCCGGAACGCTAACATCGTTGCCTGTCAATGGCTTACGGGCCGTGGAGGCGACCGCTTTGCCTCGCTGGAGTTCGGTTGTCGTCGTTTTTGGTGTCGTCTCTGGTTTGTGGTGGGTGCCGGTACTGGGATCGGTGTCTCGTGTCTGCGTGGGCGTGTGTGTGGTGGCTGGTGGGCTTGTCTGCTTCCTGTTCTGCGCTGATGCCTTGGCGCGTCGGATGCGTGCCAGGGTTTTGTGATCTGGCTCTGACATGGGCTAATCCTGGTGGTGATGGGGTCGCGGTGGGGGCTGGAGGACATGCGTTGACGCGTCGCGCGCTCGCTCGTGTATCCTGTGTAGGGGATAGACTGTCGTCTGTGTTGGGCACCGATGATCGCCCCCCACCCTGCCCTCCCCCCATGTTGAGGGGTTTGGAAGATGGGCTGTCAAGGGGGGTGTGAATTGTGGGTTGACGGCGGTGTGCATAATATGGTCACGTGACGACGGATGCACATTTTGTGTCGGGGATCGACCCTGACCGGAGCATCCAAGGTTGGAAGGACCTTTGAAACCATGTTCAACTTGTACCGCGCCCCGTCACACATTTCGGACGCTTACGCTCTCATCGGCTCGTACGACCTGCTGGAGCACGCGGTCACCCACCTGCGCGCCATCGCCTCGTGCGTTGAGGAGGACGACGAAAACCCCGGCCACTTTGACGCCATTTCCGAGGCTGGCACGCTTTACAGCATTGTGCCCGCCGGCAGCCGCTGGACGCCCTCGCGTGTCATCTCGCGCCTGGAGGCCTGAGCAATGGCATGGTGCGACACCTACGCGGCGGACGATTGGCGCGCGACGGCTGATAGTCGGGAGACCAGCCCCGAGGTTATGACCGCCATCGCGTTCCTGGCGCGCGATGAGGCCGAGGCTGATGCAATCTGGAACGGCGACATCGACGGCATCTGCCACGTGTCGGACATCTGGGAAAACGCGACGAACAACGGGCTGATCGACGCCGAGACGCTCTATTGGGGCGGGCGACGGTTTGACCAAGCGGTCCAGGAGGCTTGACCGATGAACACCACCACATCCCCCCTCTACATCCGGGACTTGAAGGCGGGCGATCACGTCGCTGGCATCGGGACCGTGAACAACATCGAGGCGATCGACGACGATCGGTTCCGTGTGGCCTGGAGCTATCGCGGTCGGATCGTGGCGGCGACGTGGGACCGCCTGTTCCCGGTGGCCGAGTTGGCTTCAACCATGGGCGAGGGGTGAGGGCCATGGCACAGATCATCGCGCATGACGGTATGGCCCGGACGCACACCTACCGTGAGGTCGGGCTGACGGGAGACGCGGCGGAGCATCGTGGCTGCGACTGGTGCGGGGAGGTCGGGCGGTCCGGCAAGCTCTACCGCTACTGGTCGCAGTGCGAGTCTCGGACGCGCGTGGCGGCGCCGCTTGGTCGGGCCAAGCTCTACTGCTCAAAGTCCTGCTGGCAGAATAGCTGACACGGACGGTGCGGGAGGGCAGTGCTTCCTCCCGCTTCGCCTGTGCCGAGCATGGCCAGGGGAACATCTGGAAGGGATGACACCATGACCGCCACCACCACGCAGACACCCGTGACGATCGAGACTGACCAGGGGGCCAAGATCACGCTGGAGTTCGGCTACGTTCCCGAGGCCAGCCTGCGGCAGCTCGTCAAGAACGCGTCGAACATCCGCCGCATCAGCTATGAGGCGGATGGCATGTTGATCCGCATGGACAAGCTCGCCGGCGGCTGACTGACACGGGCGGTAGGGGCTTCGGCCCCACGCACACCGGCAGGGAACACGACGCCCCGCCGGCTTAGAAGGAGACCGACCATGACCAAGACCGAAGCCACCCGACAGGCGCGCCGCGAAATTTCGCCAGTATTCGCAACCGCCGGGTCGGTCAAACGTGGCCGCACATACGGCGTCACCGTCACCGTCGCGCCTGGGCGCGTCACTCAGAGCGATGTGGGGACATACGCCGAGGCCGTCGCGGCCCGGACTGCGTGGATATCTGAGCGGGTCGCGGCGCTGCTGGAGGCTTGACCGATGGCACGAGTCGCCCCCGGACACGTTGAGATGGCCGCAGGCAAGCGGGCATCATTCCGCGTTCACTACCGCCGCAATGGCAAGCTGTACTGGGATGCCATGTGGGCCGCTGGCACGGACGAGGCGCAAGACAAGTTTGAGCGGTGCGCGAGGGAGTTGCGCTGGAAAGTGGACGTAATCCGCGTTGAGCGGATTGATCCTGCCGCCTGAACCACCCGGCGGGCTACGGCCCGCCACCATCTGGAAGGGATGAACACATGAACATCACCACCACCACACACACGACCCGCCCATGGGACGCGGGCGGGTTTGGCCTGGAGAGGCCGGCGACGGTTGAGTGCCTGCCGGTCACCCTGGCGGACGTGCCGGGTGTCAGCCTTTGGGGCTGCGACCTGCGGTTTGGGCGCCGGTCCGATGAACCCGCGCTGGTGCTACGCTACATCCAACTGCGGTGTGACGCGCGCATCGCCGCCCGGACCGCATCCGATCGCTCGCTGCGGCATGAGTTGCGGCTGGTGCAGGAGGAGACCGCGTTGTGCGAGACGGCCTTGCGGCGGGCCGGTGGGACGCTGGCAGTGTGGCTGGCAGGCGCGCGCGCGCTGCTGAACCGGGACCTGTCCGCCACGTCATTGCACGAGGTCACGCGATCCGATCGCTGGTATGGGTTGCGCCTGCGGGCCGCGCAGGATCGTCGGTGGCGCGCGCGCACACACGGGTGGATCAGTGCTTACGATCTGGCGGTCGGTGACCGGTGGGTGGAGCCGATCGCCGGCGTGGGATCGGTTGAGGTCGATCTGCTGGATGTGCGGGATCGGTCGATGCAGACGCTGTCACTGGCGACGGTGCGCGTGCTGGAGGACGGCAGTGTGCGGGACCGGGTGATACTCGGGTCCGATCGTCTGTGCCTGACGGCGATCGCTGAGACCGAGACCCCGATAATGTTCGGGGAGGACGTTCGATGACACGCGACGAGACTGCTGACAGCCGGCTGCCGCTGATGTGCGTCGCGTCGCACCCCGAGACCGGCAAGCCGATCGTGATCCGCCGAGGCAGCCGGGGCTACTGGCTTTGGGCACTCGGGGAGGCCGCGGCCAAGGCGTTCAACAGCCGGTACCATGTCACCGACGCCATGCTCGACCGCATGATCGTCGGCTGCATGATCGGGTGGGACGCGCCCGGCGCTCGCCTGCCGGGAGGCGCGTCATGACGACATACCGCTACCGGTGTGAGGGCATGCGCCCGATCACCGATGCTCCTGGCTACAGCCAGGGTGCTTGTTGGCAGTTCGCGCGGCGACAGGCGCGGCAGCGGTTCGGGAAAGCCGGCCGGGTCGTGTCCATCGCGGCCGCCCATTGGACCAAGGACGGCAGTTCCACCACCTACAACGTGTCGATCGGTCGGGCAGGCAAGGCGGGATGCCCGGCCAGTGACTGCCAGACCGTGAGGCTGACCGTGACGCGCGAACCCGTCGCCACACCGGCCTACGATCCTGGGCCGTCCGAACGGTTGTGGCAGGCCAGGATGGCAGGAGACATGAGCGCCTGACGCGCCCTGACGTTTCCGGCCGGGTCGCATGGCCCGGCCGGTTCCGCCAGGACGCGAGTAGCCTGGGACTGATCTGGAAGGGATCACGCATGAAGAAGCCACCTGATCGCAAAATAGGGACATTCGACCGCACGATTAACCCGTGGGCCAACCTGCCACTGTTCGCCGTGCATGGCGAGTGGATGGAGCGCGGCATCCGCCAGGGGGACCGCGGCACGATCATGGTCTTGCACCAAAACGGGGTGCCGTACGACGTTGCCTCGGCTCCATACATCGGTCCGTCCGACCGAACGCTGCGTCTGGTCGACGGCGTGCTGAATGTCGGGAGGCACGACGGGCTTAATGGCCTGCTGCTGACCGATGCAAGCCTCGCGCGCCTCGCGCGCCTGGGAGCACCGCCGTCTTCGGAGGGATCAACGCCATGACCGGACCGAACAGGTGCATTCGCACCGACGAGTATTGCGATGGCTGGCACGCGCATCAGCGCGGCAAGCCGGTGGAGGGCAACCCCTATGAGGGCGCGACGGGTGCCCTCTACCACAAGCGGTATGACTGGCTGGCGGGTTGGGGCGACGCACAGCTTGCAGCCGCGAAGGACCAGCAGGCAGAGGCCGAGGCTGACGACGATGAGGACGGTGACCTGCTCGAGCTGGGCTACGACTGCCCTGACTGCGGTGAGCATTGGGAGGACGTTTGGTCGTGCGCGGTCGATGACGACTGCCCGACGTGCGGCCTGCGCCACATCCAGCCGTCCAGCATTGATGGAGAGCCGACATGAGCACCAAATCGGCTATCGCCACCATGATGATGGTGAGCCTTGACCACCTGACACCGGCCGAACGCCAGCGCCTGGAGGACGGCGAGTTGGCCGGCTGCAACGTGCAGGACGAGAACAACGCACTCGCACTGATCTATCACCCGAGTCCCGGCGACGACGCGCCATCACTGGACGGCACCGGCTACAGCCCCGAGCGGTGGGCGATCGAAATGCACGCGCGTGAGCTGGGCTGCACATGGGTCCTATGGGAAGCCGATGGCTATGTGCTCGACGGGTTCCCGACGCCAAGCGCACCGAAGGGAGACGCGCCATGAACCGCTATCGCGTGACGGTGACCGTTTTCAGCGCCGAGAGCTTCGACAGGGAGGTTCATGCGGTGGATGAAGACGCCGCCCGCCGGTTCGCCGAGGCGTCGACCGAGCGCAACCATCCCGAAGCCACAGAAATCCTGGTCGACGATGTCGAGCTGCTGGATGCCGCGCCCGAACCCACGCCCGACCCGCTTGCCCAGGCCCGGCGGATCATCGCGGGGCTGCTGGATGCGGCGAACCAGGGATCGGAGAATTGGCACGAGCTGGCGGAATGCGCCGCAGAGGAAGCCGACGATGAAGCCGTTACAGGCTATCGCGCGCGGGAGAGGGACGCTGATGCAGCCATAACAGCCGCCCGCGCCTTCCTGGCCACCAAGGAGCCGCCGACATGAGAGCCAAACCGACGAATCACGACTTTGTGCTTGCGCGCTCGGACCAAGGCGACGGCGGCTGGAGCCTGCACGCACCTGGAGCGACTGACGAAGACATTGCGACAGGCGACGCGCCCCCGCTGACCAGCGGCCCGAGCGGCAAGAACCGGGGCGGGAAGTGGCTTCGCCCGAACGCCCGCGATTACGCCGCCGCGCGGGATTTTTTCTAAGCACTCCCCACACAGAAGGAGGCAACCCCATGACCAAGATTATCACGGGCCACGACGCCATCGACTACGCCGAGACTCACGGCTTGACGTTGAACAAATACTCAGACCCGATGGAGGGCGCGCGGGAGATGGTGGAAATCCCCGAGGCGCGCGAGATTGCGGCCGATGACCCCGCGCTGATCTGGATTGCCCTCCCATGACCCACGCAGAGCGCACACGCGCTGCCTGACGCTTGAGCTTGTCGTGACGGCGCGGGGGGAACGCCATCCCCCCGCCTCGCCTGGACACGCCAGGGAACACACACAGAGGCAACCGCCATGAAGATCGAATTGAAGAACATCAAGACCCTCAAGGCAATGAGCGAGGAGACCCAGTGCTTCACCGCCACCGTCTACATCGACGGGTCCAAGGCCGGCACGGTCCGCAACAGCGGGCACGGCGGATGCAACGAATACCATCCAACATCCCTCGGACAGAGGCTGGACGACTACGCGAAGACGCTGCCGGCGGATGTGGTGTTCGGCATGACGATACAGCCCGATGCCGACAGCGTGATCGGGAAGGTCTACCAGCGCGAGGCGGTCAAGCGCGAATTGACCAGCCTCATGGCCAGGAAGATCGTCTTTATCAGGGACGGCGAAATGCGGTCGATCAAGTGTGACAGCACGGTGCAGCGGGATACGTGGCTGGCCAGCCCGCAGCTACCCGGTCTGGTCAAGGGGGGCGCGATCCTCAATCTCATGCCGCTCGACGACGCTGCGGCGCTGGCCGAAACGTGCGGACTGTAGCCGCCCTCTATGTGCAGCCCGGCGGCATCTATGCCGGGCTGCCTGACGTGGATGCGTGGGACGAGGCGCGGGATGCGCGGCTCTATGCCGGCCCGCATCCCGTCGTGGCGCACCCACCGTGCCAGCGGTGGGGGCGGTTCTGGCACGGCAGCCCGCGCAAGCCGCATCAGTTCGCCCTGGGCGACGATGGCGGATGCTTTGCCGCCGCTCTTGCCGCCGTCCGCCAGTGGGGCGGCGTCCTTGAACATCCGGCGGATAGCCACGCATGGCGCGTCCACGGCTTAAAGGCGCCGGCACGATCAGGCGGCTGGATAGCCTCCGACTTTGACGGAGGCTGGACCTGCTACGTGGAACAGGGGTTCTATGGTCACCGGGCCCGCAAGGGGACGTGGCTCTATGCCAACCGCGTGACACTACCATCCCTCCATTGGGGCACGGGGGAGCAGCGCCTTGATCCCGTGATGGTCGAACGGCACGGGTACGCGTACGCGCGCCGCAAAGGGCTTGTGTCCATGGTCGGCGGGAAGGCGAAAACCGAAATCAGGAACGCGACACCGGCACCGTTCCGCGATCTGCTGCTGGGCATAGCGAGAACCGCCGCCGCTCACGCGCCCTGACCCTTGCGGGGGTGTTCTCCCCCGCCTTGGCCTGGACACGTTGACCAGGGTAACCGCCAACAGAAGGGAGCACCGCTCCATGAGCCGAACATGACAGCACGCCCCGCCGATCTGCTCTACGCCCGGGAAGGCTACTATTCCCGCACAGAGCCGGACCGCATGATTTGGGCACTCGGCTACGCCAGCCCGGGCCGTGCGCGCTTCGACCCGATCCTGAACAGCTCCAACACCGCGCCGCTGCGGTTCCGATCCTACCTGACGGCGTGCCGGTTTGCTGCCGGATCGTACACGCACCTGCCGCCCCCGATCCGATGGGGCCGCGGCATCCTACGCGCGCCCCACCCCTGATGTGGACCCTTCCCCGCGCCCGGCTATGCGCGGGGTTTGGCCTGGATCAGATCTGACTGACGCCAGGATCAAGGAGCGACGAATGGAAACCAATTACACGATCCTGGTGCCGGGACAGCCCCCGCGCGAGGCCACCGCCGATCTGCCGATGATCCCGACCTATGGCGACTTGAAGCTGACGATTGGGCCGGTCTTCCGCGAGGTCTTCGGCGGCGCGATGTGGGAACACGTCACCATCATGCTGGAGGACGGCAGCCGCAGCGATATGTTCGTTGATGAGCATTTCGTCCCCAAGCGCCTGCCGCTCAACCCGGAGGCGACGGCACACTACCGCCGGGCGACGCTGACGCAGGAGCCAGGAACCAACCCCAACGGTTTGCCCGCCATCCTCGGGCCGGCGGTGGTCTTCCACCGTCAAATCTGGTTCTGACGCCATGAGCGGCGCGGCGCCAGCCGTCTTCTCAATGATCGGTCGGTGCCGCGCGTGCAAGGGCACGAAGCGGCGGGACTATCCCGAGACACGCACGATCACGCTCGGCACCGGCATGTATGAGCGCACATCCACCGTTGCCGGCCGGACCACCCCGCAAGGTAACTGGATCAGGGCGACGGCCGACTATTTCTGCCCGGACTGCGGCAAGGCAGCCTGGGACAGCAAGCCGATGAAGAAGCGCCTCGGGGTGCAGAAATGCGGTGCGCGCTGCTACGGCGCGACCGGACACGACTGCGAATGCCAGTGTGGCGGCGAGAACCACGGCCGCGCACATCTGGTCTGTGAATGACAAGGAGCATGAGCATGAAACAATATCAGGTCGTCGACAGGCTGACCGGGGGAATAGTCTGCCACGGCCACTCGGCCGCCGACACACTCGCGGCTGTGCTGGACCACGCGCAGACATCCTGGTTCCTGCACTGGAAGCAGAAGCCGGGAGCCACCGCCAGGACGTGGCATCTGGTGATGACATCCCCGCCCGGGAGGACCGTCGATAGCTACGTGCCCTATGTCGTCGACGCCGAGGACGCGAACGAGGCAATGACGGCGCTGGGCAAGATGCTGATCGAGAACCGCCCGCCCGGCCGGCTGGACTGGCTGGACGGGCGATACTACTGCCAGCCGGACGGTATCTTGCCCGATGGTGGCTGCAAGCCGGCCGAATTGCCCCCGGTGGTGGTGGCCCCTGACGCCGCCGCCGACTGCTGCGCCGGCTTCGAGGAGCCGGTACTAGATGAGATTGACCCCGACTGCTTCCCCGGCCCCTGGACGGTAACCGTCGTGATGGCCGACCGGGCGTACGGCGGGCGCGAGGAGGGAGGGTGGTGGTTCGACACCTTCGATCCGTTCGACCAGTACGCCAGGGACCGTGCCATCGACCACAAGATCGACCGCCTGTTCTGGGGGTGGGCCGATGCCGTCGCCTACAGCCTGGAGGTCGAGGATAAGTGCAGGGAGTGGAACGCCGAGGAGCGCCGACGGCGGAAGGACTCGGTCGCCTCGATCGGGGTCTATGAAGCCTACGTCTATTCGGGCTACCCGGTTCGCATCCCGGCAGAAAAGCCGATGTACGAGTAGCCTCCTCCTGCCCTGACTGCGACGGATACCGCCTTGCCCCAGCGGGGCGGTATCAGCCACGGCCAGCACAAGGAGGATACCATGCCGATGGATTACGACCGTCTACGGACAGCCGCGCAGAGGGTGGTGGTTGCCTGGGGGGCCGCTCGCGGCAAGGACGACATGACCGATGTAATTGTCGAGTTGCGTGATGCGCTCGATGACCCGCTCTACATGCTGTCCGACAAGTTCCGAGAACCGCACCCACCGTTGAGCGACGATCTGCCCATCCACGTCACGGCACCGACCGCCATCAGCTATCGCCGCAATTTGGCTCATGCGGGCGGCGCTCACTGGAACATGAAGATTGTCCGAACGGCACACGACGATGCGGCGCTGCTGCATCGCGCGCTGGTCGGGATGTTTCAATCGGCCGATCAAGACACGCTGGAGGCTATCATGCCCATCCTGACAACAGGGCAGCGCGCTACCCGGCATTCCATGGTCTGGTTCGCGCGCGCCACGCCGATCTGCTGGGTGCTGATGAAACTCTCCCGGGTGAAATGGTGACCAAGCGATACATCGCCTGCTCGATGGCAACCGGGAGGTCCCTTGCGATAGCGGGGACTGCCCGGGAGGCCGCCGACGAAGCCATGCGGCGATACCCTGGCGTGCCGCAGGCCTGGCTGGAAGTGATCCGGGCTGCGTCACCGGAGCGGGCGACACGGCTCTACGTGCTGCACGTGCCGCTCCCGCTGTGCCGGGTCGACAACGGGGCCGTGACCGTGTTCCGCGGTGACCGTGGAGGCACGGGCTTGGCACCGATCGACTGGCGCGAATGAAGCCCCCCAAGAACATGCCCCCGATCGTGCTGACGGCGGAAATGGCCACGGCGTTGACGCTGGCCGCCGCCGCTGGCCGACCGCGTGAGCTGGCCATGATCCCGGTCATGGCGCGCAACATGCTGGTGCTTCATGGGCTGCTGTCCGAGGTCACGCCCCGTGGATCGAAGGAGCGCATCTACCGGATAACCCGGAGGGGGGACAACGTCCGGCAGAAGTGGGCCAACACCCGGCCGGCTGACGAGTGACGGCAGGGAGAAGAAAGGGAGCAGAAAGGGAGAAGAAAAGGGAGAAGGAAGACGCGACGGGGTGCCGGAACGTATCCAGCCGCACCACCGCCGCGCCACAGGTCCGGTGTCGGGGGTCAGGCACACCCGAGGCCGGACCGTGTTCTAATTCAGCCTGCGGACGCCTCGGCGAGAGGCATTGCTCCCTGGCTCGGTCCCCGCGACCGTTGCGCCAGCAAGATCGGCCGGCAAATCTCAACGACCTGGAAGCATGTGGCCACGTCCATCATGCCGATATGGCAGTCCCCCGGCTCAAGGCCGAGCTGCCCGGCCAGCCACTTGTAGCCTTTCCCGCGCGCGTGCCCCTGCGTCAGCCCGGATATCTCCATCCGCCGCTTCCACAGCGGGTCAAACGCCGCGTGCGCCATCTTCTTCGCCTCGCGCAGTTCCTCATTCGCCAGCCGGCCGAGCGGGCGATCGGTGCCCTTGTGGCAGCCCACCCAGGCGTGGCACGGATCGCAGTACCATACCGGCCCCCAATCCCGACGGTAGAGCGACTCGCTGCTCGCCAGGAACACCGATGCCAGGTTGCAGTATGGGCAGATCGGCGGCGGTGTCGGTGCCTTCTGCTTCGGCGGCTTCGGTGCCCTTGGCTCGCGTGGGGCACGGGGCTTGCGCTCGCGTCTCGGCGCGGGATCTTTCTTGGCCACCGTCAGGCTCCTCCGAACAGATCAGGCGCCTCGGGGTCCGCCTGCGATGCCCCGCTCGCCAGATCGAAGTATCGGCCGCAGGTGTCGTCAAAGCCGATTAGCGCCTTGTTCCCTTTCCGTCCCAGCCGCTGGTAGCGCGCCTTCCAGCAGTGGATTTCGGTGATATCGGTCGGCGTGTGGACGGTGATGCCCAGGTCCGGCTTGTTCGCCCAATGCGCGCTGGAGGCGATGTCATAGGGGCCGGGGGCCTGGAGCGGAGCGCCTGGTTTCGGCGGCACCATCTTGCTCGGATGGGCGATCACCCAGACGTTGACCCCGTGCCGGTTGGCGAAGGTGCGGATTCGCTGGAGGCAAAGCCCGATGTATTCGGTCTCGGTCATCCGATCCGGCCGCGCGTGATCCAACTCGTTCCACGGGTCGATCAGAATGTCGGTGATGCCGTATTGCAGGATCGCCAGCCGTGCCCGGTCGAACAGCCAGGAAAGGGTCGGCGGGTTGTCCTCGTCGTCGGACACCAGCATCGTGACCGCGTGCTCGATCCACCCCTCGGCGTGCGCGATCTCCGCATCCGACATAGCCTCGATGCCGCGCGCCCGGCGGGCATAGAACGGCTTGCCGATCAGCACTTCCGCGATCTGCGCCGTGAACTGCTCCCACGGCGACATTTCGGGGCTGTAGACCAGCCATCGGCGCTGATGCCAGAGCGCGGTGTGGACCATCACAAAGCGCACCCACGACGTCTTGCCGGCGTTGGGGATGCCGGTCACCACGATCAGCCGCCCCTCGGTTGGCAGCCTGAGCGCCGCATCGCTGGCCTTCGTCCCGGTTCGCATGGTGGTCGGCGGCGGACGGGTTCGTAGGGTGGCGAGAGTGCCCACCTTGACCCGCTGCACGCCCTCGATCGGCCAGGGCTTCGCGGCCGCAATCAGTTCCGCCAGGCGCTCGGCACCATGCAGGCGCAACACGTCGCCGGCGTCCTTGCAGCCGTCCGGCCAGTCGGCCAGCCAAACCCGGTGCCGGCCGAGGCGGCGGGCAAGCTCCTCGCGCAGCACATGCCCGGGGCCGTCGTTGTCGCCGGCCAGGATGATCCTGGTGAACCGCTGTAGTTCCTCGGCGTGCAGCTCCAGCGCCGCGAACCGCTTGTCATGCTCCCGGGCCGGATCGTCCTCGGCGCGCAACTTGTCGGGGGCGCCGTCCTTGAGCGTGACCGTGAATGGGTATCCCGCCTCATGGCAGGCCATCACATCGGGCTCGCCTTCGACCCAGACCACCCAGCCATCGTCCGGGCACTCGGCCAGGGCATCCACGTTGTAGAGCGTCGGCAGCGCGTCCTTGTCCTGCATCTGCGGGTTCTTGAACGGGGGCCGATACTTCCGGTTCACCAGCTCGCCGCGCCACACGTAAGGAAACGTGATCGCAGGGTATTCTTTCGCCGGATGGTCGCCGGTGGCCGGAAACCAGTGCGGGGATATGTACACGCCGAAGTGATCGACCGTCTCCCGGCTGACCCCACGCTTCTCGAAGAACGCATAGAGCGGGTCGGGACGCGCCAGGACGGCGTGGGGTGTCGGGCGGGTGTATTCGTCCGGGGACCGCCGCCGTTCTGCCTCACGCCTCACGGGGTTGGCGCGGTCCGTGCGCTGCCCGCCCGTCCAGCCGCAGCTACCGCGGTGGCATTTCCAGACGATGCCATCGCCGTCATCGTCGATCGTGACCGTCAGCGAGGTCTCGCGCCGCCTCCCACCGTCGCACTTCGGGCACAGCACCTGTTCGGTGTGACCGGCCCGCTGGGATTTCAGCTTGATCCGGTTGTCCGCCAGGATCGCGGATATGTCGGGGGCGTTGCTCATGGGCACCCCTGGATCATTGAGGGGAGTGACCGGCGCGCGTCCCCAGGACTGCCCGCGCCGGCCGCCATAGCCGGGTCCCGAGCCCGCTTACAACGAGTTCCCGGCTTCAAAGCCTGGACAAAAATGTTGAAAGAGGCATCCCGGCTATTCGATGTCCGAAGGGTCATCACAGCGAGGTCCGAAGGGTCGATGCTTGGTAACGCTCGCCCCTGGCGACTTCCTTCGCCGTCACGCCCCGCGCACGCTCCAGGTCCTCTTTCCGCCACCGCTCCTGGTTCAAGCACCAGGTCCGCCATGCCGCGTCCCACGATGCCATCACGCTGCCCTTCGCCTGATGGTGAGCGACGAACCGGGGGGCTTCATGGGCCGCGATGGACCCGTGCTTGGCGGCAAACTCCAGTCCCTTCTCCGACGGTTCCCAGGTCTCCGGGATCGGCGTCAATGCGGCCTTGGGCCGGGGCGCTGCGCGCTTGGGCTTCGGCGCGCTAACACTAACGGGGTCTGCGGGCGTTAGTGTTAGTGGGGGCTCTGTCTGCGGTTGCCGGGGCTCTGAAATTTCAGCCTCGCGCGTTGTAGTCGGTATAGGATTTATAGGTTGTACAGGGGTAGGAAGAATATATAAGTTCTTACCTTCTTTAAGAAAGAAAGAAAGATTCTCAGTACTACGCGAGGGCGGAAGCAGACCCGATGGTGGGTTAAAATCGGGACTGCTTAGCGGTCCCATATCCGGCACCGCTTCCGTCTCGGCTGTTAGCCTATTGCTGCCGATTGCGTTAGTGAGCCGGACTGGCATGAGGCGTTGTCGCTGGGGCTGGGTTGGCGTTGCCGCAGCCTCGCCGGGCCCCTTGACCAGATAGACGGGAACGCTCCTGGTAACCCCACGGCGCTCCCCGTTGTCGGTCAACCAACCGTCAGCACGCAGCCGGTGGATGGCGGAGAGGATGGTCTTGCGGTTGAGGCTGGTCACTCTCATCAGGTCCACGATGGCCATTCCTGCCTGCCCGTCATTGTCGGCGTTGATGGTCAACATCACCAGGACCAGCTTGTCGGTAGCGCGGGGGATGCGGGTTGCCGCGATCTGCTCCAACAAGGGCGATGTCATGGAAACTGGTCCCCGATCATGCTGCGGTAGATCGCCAGGATAACCTGCGCCTGCCGTGGGGACACTACGATGACGTCGGGCCGGGCGGCGGCATCGGCAGCCAGGCGGTCGAGCAGACGGTTCTCGGCATTGGTCCTGCCGGCGCGCCTGGAGCAGAGGAACGTCAGCGTCTCCGCCCAGGTCCGTCCCACGGGGGGCTTGAAGCTGGCACCACCGCGGCCGAACACGGTCTGGAGCGGCGCGGCTGTCAGGCCGGGCGGTGCGACGATTAGATCTGTCCAGGTCAAGCCGGCGGTCTGGATGTGGCGCACGGCGGCACGGGCGGCGGCGAGCGCCTCGCCATCCGAGTCGGATGACATGAGGGACAACAGGTTCCGCAATCGGACTGGATCGAAGGACATAGACGCATTCCTCTCTGACCGGGCGCCCCCCGCGTCTCTCCCGGAAAGGAGAAACAGGGAGACGCAGGGGGCTAGCGCGGTGGCCAAACCGCTACCCAGCCGTGCGCCATGCTGCGCGTGATTTTCCTGCCGCGTCAAGCCCGATCTGCCGTGCATTATGTTGACGCCCGGCCGTGATGTGCCATTATCTGGTCAATCGCTTGCATCGTTTGTGATACAGGGAGCCGGCCGTTGCTCAAGGAACAAGCCTTGTTAGACCCTGGATTAGAGGGGCGAAAAGCCAAGACGATCCGCAATCGGTGGGACATCCCATACAGCCATGTCGCCTATCGGGCGGGCTGTCAGCCGAGCGCCGTCGAGCGCTGGGAATCCACCAACAATCAGTTCGCGCTGCCGGCCGAGACCACGGCCGCGCTGCGGTTGGCGCTGCGGGAAATGATCTTCGAGCGTGCCCTTCGCATCGCGGTGATGTTGGCCCCCCCTGACGATCCGCGGACCAAGCACCTGGAAATCCGTGTCGGCCGCCCCCCCTTCCGAGGGCCGAACCAGGACGAGACCCGGGGCAAGGGCTTGGTCACGATCAAGCCGGGGTATCGATGACCGACCGGGTCATCCGCCCGTCGTCGCTGACGACATGGGCCGACTGCGGCCGGCGGTGGGCATCGCAACACCTGACGGCCGAGGTTGAGGCGGCGGGCTATAAGCTCCAGGTCCAGCGCGTCACGCATGTCGGCGCCGCGATCGGGTCGGGCGTGCATGCCGGCGCGTCCTATACGCTGGAGGCGAAGCGCAGCACCGGCGAGCTGGGCAACGACACCGAGGCCGAGCAGCGCGCGGTGGCGGAGTTCGAGGAACGTGCCGAGTGGGGGCTGGATTGGGATGAAGCCTCGGACAACGTCTCTGTGGCCAAGCGCCAGATTGCGCGCATGACCCGGTCCTATCGCCGGCACCTGGCACCCGAGATCGACCCCATCATCATTGAGCAGCGCCTGGAGGCGAACATCGCGGATGGGTGGACGCTGTCCGGCCAGATGGACGGCACCACCGGCGACCCCGACACCATCATCCGAGACCTGAAAACCGGGACCCGGCAGAGGGCGAACAACATCCAGTACGGGGCCTACGGGCTGATCCTGCACGCGCACGGATATAACGTCCGCGGGCTGATCGAAGACTTTATCCCCCGCGTGAAGATCAAGGATGAGCAGCCCAGGCCGCACTCCACGGAAATCCCGCTCCAGGCTGCCGCCATGGACGCGATGGAGACCATGGAGGACATCGTCCGATCGACCGCCGAGTTCGAGCGGCGCCTGCTGTCCCAGACGGGGCGCGCGCCGCATTCCGCATTCCGGGCCAATCCGGGATCTTCCCTTTGCTCGCCGCGCTGGTGCCGCGCATGGGGGACCGACTTCTGCACCGCACACAGGAAATAGAACCGCATGAGTGGAACCAGAACACAGACCGCCGGCCCCACGATCGACGAAATGGGGTTCAACACGCGGTTCGGTGACGGCACCGTTTCCGAGCACGGGAACATGCCGGCGCTACAGCCCGGCGGGGGTGCCGGCTCGCGCACCGACGCCGCGGTGGCTCAGATCGTCACGGCGCAGCGTTGCGCGGTAAAGCGCGATCTGCCGCGCATCCTGCTGGATATCGACCAGGCCGCAGCGGTTGCCGCGGATGACTGGTACTACCGCTGGGAGACGAAGAACCGCGACGGCACGAAGGGCGAGGTCATCGGTGCATCGATCAAGTGCGCCATGGGCATCGCCAGCATCTGGGGCAACTGCATGGTGGAGGCCATCCCCGCGCAGGAGACCATGACGCATTGGACGTTTTTGGCTCGGTTCGTCGACTACGAGAAGGGCGTGACGATCACGCGCTCCTACCAGCAGCGGAAGAACCAGCGCGCTGGCGGGAAGATGGGCGACGATCGCGCTCAGGACATGGCGTTCCAGATCGGCCAGTCGAAGGCCATGCGGAACGCGGTGGTTGGCGCGCTCGGGATCTACACCGATCGGGCGGTCGAGGCCGCGAAGGCGTCCGCGTTCGCCTGGATCGTGAAGAACCTGGATCGCGCTCGCGATGCCGTCTTGGGGCGGGCCCAGAAGGCGGGTGTGCCGGTTGTCGTGATGGAGCGGTTTGTAGCTCGGTCCAAAGACAAGTGGCTGGCGCAGGATATCCTGCTGCTAGGCGGGAAGCTGCAAAGCATCCTGGACGGCATGGACGATGCTGACACCGCGTTCGGCACGGGCGAGGAGGACGAAGGCATTGCCGGCGTCGCCACCACCGACACCGTGAAGGCCACGACGACGGACCAGACCAAGGCCGACCCGCAGCAGCAGCAGGACACCCTGGCTGGCGGGCAGACCGAGCAGGGCGGCCAGCAGTCCGGCCAGGACCAGCAGCCCACCCAGCAGCGTGCCACCCGCGCCACGCGACCGGCCCGGAATGCCGCCCCCAAGCCGGACGCGCAGCAGCCGCCGCAGCAGCAGCAGACCAGCGCCCCGGTCGAGGACAAGACGGCGCCGACCACTGCCGCAACCACCACGGATGGCCCGCCTGCCGGCCAGTTTGCCGAGGAAGGCGACGGCTTCCCCGTAAACGCGCCGACCAAGCAGGCCGCTTCCCCCAAGGACGCGCCGGCCGATGACGGCAATGCGGACGAATTGAGCTTCGAATAAGGGGTGACCAGCATGGATATGCGTTTGCGCGTCAGAAACTTCCTTGGGATCAAGGAGGCCGACCTTGACCTGGATGCGATCGTGCTGATCGGCGGCCCCAATGCTGCGGGCAAGTCCAGCATCATCGAGGCCATTGCCTGCGCTGCCTCAATGTCTCCCGAGGCGCGTGGGTTCAACACGAAGAAGGCCGCGGCCGCGCTGCTGCATGAAGGGGCAAAGGCGGGCTCGGTGTCGCTGCGCTACGAAGGTGGCTCGATCACCGTCGCCTACCCGGGCGGGGACGTCGAGCAGCAGGGGAGGCCGACGCAGCTCGGCTCTCGCCTGGCGCTCGGCGCGACCAAGTTCATGGACCTGTCGGCGGCGAAGCGGACAGCGGAGATTGCCGCCAGGATGGGAACCGACCCGTCCGAACAGGATGTGTGGGAATGGTTCCATGCGCGGCAAACCGGCGTCACGGTGCCCGATGGCAAGATCAAGGACATGATCGGGCGGATCGGGGACTCGGGCTGGGATGCCGTGCATACCGCGTTCCGGGAGGAAGGCACGCTGGCCAAGGGCCGGTGGCAGCAGGTGACCGGCCAGCGGTGGGGCACCAAGGTCGGGGACGAATGGTGCCCGGAAATGCTGTTCGCTGACGAGGAATACATCCTGGCCGAAGAACAGGCTGAACTGGAGGTCATCCGGCAGAAGCAGGAGCAGATGCGGGCCGCTGGTGCGGGGTCCCAGGCATTGGCGGCGCAGCGGCAGGAGATCGCCGCGCGCCTGCCATCGCTCCGCGCGCAGCTCGAAAGCGCCGAGGCCGAGGAGAAGGACTATCAGGCGAAGTCCGAGGCCAACGTCATCCTGCGGGCCAAGCACATCGACACCGCCGCCGCCCACGGCGCGCTCCAGTGTCCGCACTGCAAGAAGTCGCTCCGCCTGGTGCCCAGCCCGAAGGACAAGCGGGGCGCACTGGAGGCGCTGCCCGCGTTGAAGGGCGACGACATCACGGCATCGCGGAAGATCGTCGAGAGTGTCGACGAAGACCAGGGGGTTGTTCTGGAGGAACTGCGCCGCCTGGGGCTGCTGATCGCCGGCTTGAGGGCCGATGTTGCCGCGGCCGAGCGCGCCGCCGAGGCGCCTGTGCCGAGCAAGGGCATCGCCAATGATGCCGATGCGGTGCTTGCCCGGCTGGTCGATGACGAACGGCTGCAGCGGGAGAAGATCCAGGCGGTCAACGCGCTCGGCCAGGCCCGCCTGATCCAGTCCGAGATCAAGGTGCTTGGCGAGTTGATCGAGGGTGCCTCTGCCGACGGCGTGCGGTTGAAGGCCATGGAGACCAAGCTGGCGACGATCAACGAGACGCTGGAGCAGATTTCCGCGGCTGCCGAATTCAAGCCGGTCGCACTGGTCGCTGACGGCATGAAGGCGACCTATGCCGGTCGCGCCTTTGAGTTGTTGTCCGAAAGCGAGCAGTGGCGGGTCAATCTCGTCATTTCGGTGATGCTCTACGAGACCGAGCGTTGCCGCGTGCCGCTCCTGATCGACCGGCTGGACGTGCTGCATCCGGCAAACCGGGTCGGGCCGTTGAAGATGCTCAAGCAGCGCCGGATTTCGGCGGTCATCACCCAGACCACCAAGGACGCCCAGACGATGCCGAACCTGCCGAAAGCCCGGTTCGGCTCGGTCTACTGGCTGTCCGGCGGTGTGCTGGAGCCGTTCACCCACGCGTAAGGAACACCCGCGAACATGGCTGAAAAATTGATGAACGATGCTGACGGCGCCCCAGGGGGTGACGTCAGCAGCAACTTGACCCCGGAAACCTTCCTTGAGGTATTCCGGGAATGGCGCGAGGTCAGGCGCGAGCAAAGCGCCTCCGCGACGGCCGTTGCCCGCGTGGGCAAGCGGATGAAGTCGATCGGGATCGACAAGCAGGCCTTCGATATGTTCGAGAATCTCTCGGACATGGACCCGGATGATGCGGTCAACCTGCTCAAGACCGTCATGCGCTACGGGAAGTGGGCCGCCCGGGGGTTCGCCACGCAACAGGACCTGTTCCGGGGCATGGCGGTCGAAGTCCCCAAGGAAGCCGCTCGGGCTGACTTCCACGAGTTTGAGATCGAGGACCAGGGATACGTCGCGGGGTTCCAGGGGCGGAAGATCGAGGAGAACCCCTACCCGCACGAAGAAGCCGACAACCCCAATTACGCGATCTGGCGGACAGGCTGGCACAAGGGCCAGGCCGCGCGCGTTGAGAAGGCGTTTGGCGGCAAGCAATCGGCGGCCGACGGCACCGGCGAGGTGAAGGAGGCCACCGGCGCCAAGGGCCGCGGTCGGAAGCGCAAGGGGGCTGGTGGTGGCTGAACAGCGCCAGCCGGTCCTGGCGCTTGATCTTGGGAGCGCCACGGGCTGGGCCTGTGGCGTCCCGGAGACCAAGCCCGTGATGGGCGTCGTGAAGCCCGGTGTCGCCGGTAACTACGGCTCGATCGGCGGGGGCATGCACACATGGCTCTGGGACATGATCGAGGTCCACAAGCCCGGCATCATCGTGTTCGAGGCGCCCTTGCCGGCGCACCGCGGCATCGCGGCCGGCCGGATCGCGCTTGGCTTGGCCATGATGGTCGAGACCGTGGGCTACCAGGCGGAAGTCGTCACGCGCGAGTGCGCCGTCACGACCGTCCGCAAGCGCATCATCGGGACAGGTCGGGCGACCAAGGAAGACGTGATGGCCTGGTGCATCAGCCAGGGCTGGAAGCCGCCACGCCACGACGCAGCCGATGCGGCTGCCCTCTGGGAACTGGCCTGCCGCGTGCGGCTCGGCAAAGCCCGGTTCGACGACAAATAGAGAAGGGAACGACGACAATGCGAGTGGCCACACTGAGGATATTGGTTCCTGCCGAGGAGGGCGTGAAGGTCGAGACGCTGCAGAAGGCCTTGCAGGCAAGTCTGCGCCGGCGCGGCACGGTCAAGATGAACCCCGCCGGGGAGGAAGAACCCGCGTCCGATGACGACTCCCTGATGAACGATCAGCTTGTGTTCTGGGGTGCGGCCGAGATCCGGCGCGGCTCCGAGACCAGGGCCGCCAAGGCCAAGAGGGCGGCGGGAGCACCATCCGATGGCTGAACGGAAGAAACTGCGGCCCGCCCCGGCGGGCAAGAACCGCACGGCGCCCGTCTCTGACGCCTTTGTGCCCGTCGGCGTCACGGTGGCGAACGAGCCGAGCATCATCGACGCATTCATCGGGTCCCGCGTGGTCATCGCGCGCCAGGAGGCGGGCCTGACGAAAGCCGGCGCGGCGGCGAAGCTGGGCGTGTCGCGCACGACTTATCATCGGTGGGAAGTCGGCTTCTCAGGCCTGACGGTCGGCAACCTTTATGCGGTTGCACAACTGGTTTCCAAGCCGGTGTCCTGGTTCTTCGAGGGCCTGGATGGGCTGCTGGAGCACGCCGCGGACGATGAGGAGATTGATGGTCTGGTGACCAGCGAGTCGATGCAGGTGCTGCGCTACTTCGCGCTGCTCGACCCGGACCAGCAGCGCGCCACGAAGACGCTGATGCTCGGCTGTGTCGAGGGTATCAGCAGTCGCGTGGGGTTAAGCGTCACGGACGCTGATGGCGGGGCCTGACCCACCCCAAACCCAAACACCGAAGGAGGACCGTCGTGACTGATCCCGTGGAACACTTGAAACAGATGGCCCAGGCAGTGCGGCAGAGCATCAAGCAACCCGAAGGTGGTCCCTCCACCTTCCTGTTTTTCCAGTCGAGTGAAGGTGGCTTGGTCGAATGCTTCTGCACAATCGGAGCGGATGGCTCGGTGAACATCCCGGCTCCACAAATGGCCATCGAGCGAGGGCAAAGGGCAAAGGCGACGGTGGCCGCTGCCATCCAGCAGGCGAAGGACACCGGTTCCGGCACGATCTTATTCCCCGTCGCCCCAGGCATCCTTTCGCTTGAGATCCTGTTCGGGGAGATCGCACGGCTGCGGACGGACGCCGCAAAGGACAAGGCGGAGCGGAATTCTACCGACTGAACACTCGGCAATGCGGCCTAATACAACGGAGGGATAACCGACATGAGAACACAAGACGACGTAAACGCTGCAATGGAAATTTTCGATATTCTCAATAAGCGCAGCAAGAGTTTGGAGAATTTGCAGGAGAACCCCAACATTTCTATTGGGGATTTGGCATATGCCCTGGAGCGAAGCGATCTTAGGCGGGTTTCTGGGTCGCTTATTCGTCAAATGGCGATCGTCCTGATTGAGCAGGCTATCGCCGGGGACAAGGCCAAGCTGCTGGCCATGGGGATCGAAGTGCCATGAGCGGCACCGGGATAGCGGGCGCGCAGGACGGGGCAGGAATGACCCGCTCCCACTCCCCCCACCTGGACAGCATCCTTGGCGATCAGTTCCCGGTCTTGGATCACGGCTTCATCCGCGTAATCGACTACATGGGAGACGACGATGCCATCGTGCAAGCCGCTCGCACCAGCTACGGCGACGGCACGCGCACGGTGTCGGACAATACCGGCCTGATCCGCCACCTGATGCGGAAACGCCATACCGGCCCGTTTGAGCATTGTGAAATCAAGTTCCATGTCCGGCTTCCGATCGTGGTTGCCCGCCAGTGGATACGCCACCGCACGGCGAACGTATCGGAACAGTCCGGCCGGTATTCGGTCATGAAAGACGAGTTCTACATTCCGAGGGCCGAACAGTTGGCCCGACAGTCCAAGACGGACAAGCAGGGGCGCGGGCTGGTCCTGACGATTGAGGAAGCGGAGGCAGTGCAATCGGTCCTCTATCACGACGCGATCCGCGCTCATGACGATTACCGTGCGATGCTCAAGAAATACGATCTGTCCCGCGAGATCGCCCGGCTCAATCTGCCGCTGGGCAGCTATACTGAATGGTTCTGGAAGATCGACCTTCACAACCTGTTCCACTTCCTATCCCTCCGCGCCGACCATCACGCGCAATGGGAAATCCGCCAATACGCGAACGCCATGCACGACATCGTGCGTGAGTGGGTGCCGATCGCAACCGAGGCTTGGGAGGATTACCGGCTGAACGCGGTGTCTCTGTCCGCTCAGGCTGTGGTAATCATGAAGCGCCGACTGGCGGGGGAGGTTGTTACGCAGGAGACCAGCGGCATGGGGCGGCGGGAGTGGTCTGAATTTGTGGAGGCGTTCACATGACTCAATACACACGAGACCGAGGAAAATACAGCGACGAACGGGAGGCTATTGTCGTTGAGCTATGGCCCGCCCCTGTTTCTGATAGGTCCATTCTGGCTTCGGTGAACGCCCTCCCCGGCCCGCCGCTGACGAAACACCAGCTCGGCCGGTTTGCGAACCGATTGCACGTTCGTCGCACCCACAAGGGCCGGGATTGGGATAAAAACACGGAAGCACGAGAGGCCATGCTTCGCGCTGAGTGGCCGGGTCCGAAGACGCGCAAGCAAGTCTATGCGCTGTGGTTGGCGTTACCCGGGACGCACGGGACCATTGATAACATGGAAGGGTTTGCCGTCTACATCGGGTTGAGACGCGACCGGCGCCGACCGGCCCCCGTGGAGGCAGCGCCGCCCAAAGTGGAAGCGGCTGAACCTGAGCCGGTTTCCGCCGACAAGTTTAGCGACGCACTCCGCAAGGCCGGGATTGCCTACCGTGACCATCCCGTCTTTGCGGTTTCTGCGCCCATCCCGCGTCAACGGATCATGTCCGGCAAGCCCCCGAACCACGCGGAGATGGTCGCGGCCCGGGTGGCACAGTGCAGCCAAGCCCGAAGCGGCGTGGCCATGGTGAATGTGAGGGGGATGGTATGAGCGGCACCGGCATAGCGGGCGCGCAGGACCACCAGCCGGCGACGGACGCCATGATCTGCTTTATCTGCCAGAAGGAGATGGAGATGCCGTTTTCGGCCAGGAGCGTGCCAGGGTCCGCGTTCGGTATGGTTTGCTCGAAGGCGTGTGCGGAAGACCCTCGGTTCGCCTACCAGCCGCCGGTGTTCGCCCGCTTCCATGCGATGGGGGCCCTGTGTGACGCCATGGGGGCATACCTTGAAGCCCGGGAACTATCCGGCCCCCTCCCGGATCACGCGCCCGTTCTGCGGCATGCGGCGGCCGACGGTAGCGGAGAATGGATCATCACCGCCGGCATGATCCGGGCCGCTGGAGAAATGCTATGAGCACCGAGCCGCAAGCCGAAGCTGTTGAAACATCCCACGTTGAAAGCCCCAAGCCGCACACGCCGGTCCCGGCAGTCACAACCGACGGGCTGCGGTTGAACTATCTGTCCCTCTCCCGCCTGCTGGATGACGTGTCCCGCCGCCTGCGCGACCTGCTCGCGGCTGAATACGGCGTGGCCATTGGGGACACCGTGGAATATCCCGAGGGCAAGACCATAGGCGAGCACTGGCGGATGGTGGTGACGTCTATTTCCATGGCCATGGAGCGTGTCGGGCCCGAGGCCAAGGCGCCGGGGGACGTCATCCTGATCGTCAAAGGGAAGATGGCCGACCTGCCTGCCGCCGAAGTCTCCATCCCCTGGGACCCGGCCACCTGCCGGGTGACGGAGAAGGCGCCGCAGCCGTGAACGCGCCCGGCGATGACCGGGCTGATGGCGCGGGCTATCGAGGCGGAACAGGGAGACGGGGCATGAGCGCGATCGGGAACTGCCCTTGGTGCGGGTCGGTAGCATCCCTCACGATCAAAGGCCCGATCGGGCGGCACCACGTTTGGGTCATGTGCGACGTGTGCGACGCCTGCGGACCTTCTGAGGATGCCACGGGAGGGGCCAGCCATGCGCTTAGGGCTGCCGATCGTGCCACGGACGCTTGGAACCACCTCGTCACGGCGGAGCGGGTGGCAGGGGAGGACGCGTGAGCATGTCCCGCTCTGAGGCGATCGAGGAAGCCTACTACGCTCGCCAGGACCGCAACGCCCGTCGTTGCCAGTGCGGCTATCCCGACTGGCCAGGATCGTGCCCAGGGCCGGCGAACTGCCCGTGCTGCCAGTCAGACCCCGATGATGAGGACGGGGAATGACCGCCCCCGCGCCCGACACCAGAATGATTTCGCGGCCGGTCTGTCTGCCTGGATTATACCACTGACATGGCCGCATCCCATCGCGCTTGCCACGTAGCCTGATGCGGTTTCCCCGGCCGCCACGTCCGAATGTAGCAGTCCCAGGCCGGTCCCGGCTCGGTCGGCAACGCCTTGGGATCAGTCCACAGCAGCAGCCGCGCGAACCCAACCGCCAAAGTGTCATTCCAGCGCAGGGCCTCGTAGACCGTCGCCGCGTCTGCCTCGATGCGGAGGGCTGTGCATAGGCTACGCGCCCGCTCGGAGGATGCCCGGTGTGCCAGGACGCCAGCAACGCCGCCGCCCTTTTCGAACTGCCAGAAGCCCCGCGCCGGCCCGCCGCCGATCTGCGCCCGATGCGTCCACCGGCTTTCCTGGCCCGCGATGGCGAGCATAAGGATGTCCGCCGGCCGGGTGCGGGGAATGCCGATCAGGGCCGCGGCCAGGTCGGCGGCCGGGCTGTAGATGGACGGGTAGAAAGACGCGATCATTGCACCACTCCGATCAGTGTGACCTGGCGTGCTACGGCCGCAGCGGTGTGCGCGCCTGCGGTGACAAGCCGGCCGAAAACGCTGGTCCCAGCCAGTTTCAGGTCAACCGTCAGCGCGCCCGTGCGGATGTAGAGCGCCGCCCCAAGGTCCGCCGGCGTGCCAAGGTCGATCGACCCCAGGTAGGACGGCAGATCGGCGCTCGCGAGCGTCCAGGCATCATTGTCCGCCTGAGCCGATGGCGGCGTGACGCTGTAAAGGTGCAGGGTATAGCTGGCCTGTCCGGCGGGGACCGATGTGACGTCGATTTTCGTTGTCGCCGCCGTGATGCGGATCACGGACCCGGACGAGACCGCGGCACCGTCCGCGAAGGTGAAAGCAATCTCCTTGGCCACGTCCATGATGTCGGCCGCGCCGTAAGCCGCAGCGGCGGGCGTAAACGACACGGATGCGGATACGCCTGACGTGCCGACCAGAAGCGCGCCGGAAGCGGCCACAGCCAGCCCGGCGACCAGGCCGGACGGCGTCGTGCCGCCGAGGAGCATGACGTCTTCCCCGCTCGGATCGTCGGAGGGTGTCGAGCCAACGGGGCGAATGGGTCCGGCCATGGTGATGTGCTCCTTGTTCTCGGGTTGTTGGTGCGGCCCCTATCGGGCAGGGGGGCCGCCCATCATGTGCTCCGCGCCGCGGCGGAACTGGTCAATCTGCGGCCTCAGATGCTTCGGCGCGTCCTCCAGCATCCTCCAGCCAGCCGGCATGTTGGCCGCCTTCAACGCCTCGGACACCTGCTTTCTCGTGATCGGATGCCCTTCCCCGTTCGCCTTGGCGATGATTTCCCCCGCCCGGCGATAGTCCTTGTTCCGAACCGCCTGGATGATGTCGGCCATGAAGGCGGCGCGGTCCCGACGGTATTCCTCGATCGTCTGGGCAGTCTGCCGCATGGCGCTCCGCAGCGCCGTGACGCCTGGTGGCGTGAAGTTGAACGCCGCCCCCAGCAGTTGCAGGTTCGTCGGCTCATAGAGCAGCTTGCCCTGGCGCCTCCAGTCCGTCCATGCCGACTTCCCATCACCCAGCGCGTCGATGAACCCCCGCGATCCGATCGTCATGCCGTTGGCGGCGGCTTCCAGCGCCTTGAGCGGGTTCAGCCCGGGCGATAGCGCGGCCAGGCGGTCGACCAGGCCGGCGTTCTTGGCCGCGGCCTGCTGCTGCGTGGCCACCTTGCTCCACCACGGGCCAGACAGATCGGACATGGCTTCCGGCAGCGCGCCGACACCGAGCCCGACCGACTGCGAGATATCGGTGTAGAGCGCCGGCAGCCCTCGCGCGAACACCGTTGCCGTGTTGGCCGCCCAGCCGCCCACCGCCTGCCATTCCAGGACGGTCTGTTCGATGGCGCCTTGCGGGCTCCAGCCGTTCGTCAGCAGCTTGACGCCGGCGTTCATCACCTGGAACCCAGGTAGGGCCAGCGCGCCACCCAGAACAGCCATCATGGCAACCGTCTTTGCGGCCTTCGCCACCGGGATCGAAAGCATCCGCGCGATCTGCTGGAACAGGAAGTTCTTGAACTGGCCAGGCATGCGCGCCCACTGCTGACGCAGCAGCTCGGGCTTATTCGCGTTGCCCATGTGGAACTGCGTGTCGCGCACCACCTTGGTTGCCTGCTCGAAAGCGTCCCGCGGCGTGTGTCCGGCGTCGATCCCGCGGGCATAGCCGCCGAAGAACGCCACCGATCGGTTGATGTTCTCCATCGACTGGAACGCCCACATGCTGAACTTTGCCAGCTTGCTCTCATGCTCGGCCAGCACCGGGCCGGCTTCCGTGATGCGGTAGAGCGTCTGGATCCCGGCCCGCTCCATCAGCCTGGTGTCGGACGTCGACTGCCCGCGCATGGATGCCCAGGTTGCCGCCGCGGCTCGGTTCATGCCCCGCAGCGTGTACTTCAACCCAAGCTCCGGGTAGGTGTTCACCGGCGTCTGCATCAAGTTGACCAAAGCGGATTTGATGTTGATCACCATGCCAAGCAGCAGGTGCGCCATGCCCGTTGTCATGTGCGACGTGAACTGCCGGAACGGGAAATCGGTGTAGTGCTCGGGCGGCTGCCAGGGCACCGCCTTGCCGGTCAGGGTCTTGTACATCTGGTACCCGGCATATCCGCCGAATGCCGCGGAAATCAGCGGCGAGGCAGCGCCGGCAGCACCGAATATGCCGGTGACACTGGCCAGCGCGGTGCCAGCCAGGCCGGTCATCAGCACCGTTGCCGGCACCGGGAACCGGCGAAGCGCCGCGTCGATGGTTTCCTCGAACCCCTGCTTGCGGCCCATGACGTCATCCAGCCAGGACGCGAACGCCCGTTGCAGGGTCTTCCGCTCCTGCGTGACGATCCGATACGGCCCGATCCCCGCCTTCTCCATCGCCGTGATCGCCTGGAATTTCAGCTTGTCCATGGTGACGTAGCGCACGGTCTGCCCGATGTGCGTCCGCATCACCCGGTCCATTTCCCGGGAGTAGCCTTCGGCACCTTCACGGTGCAGGCCTGGGCCATACATGCGCCTGCGGTTCTGCCGCCTGGCTACACCGGTCAGGATTGCATCGAGCGCCGGCCCGCGCAGCTCGACCCTTGACGCCAGGTTGCGCGCCAGGCGGCCGAACGCCGCATCCGATACCGTCGTGCCCTCGATGCCGACCGGCCACTGGATCTGCTTCGGCGCGATCAGCATTTCAGCGTCCGGGTTCTCGGCCTTGTAGGCAACGGCCGCGTCGATCGCCTCCTCACGCGTGTTGTAGAAGCCCTGGTCGGATGTGATCTCCGTCTTCTCGCGCTCGCCGGTCTCGGGATCTTCCTCGCCCAGCACCCACAGCCGCCAGGAGCCGTAGAACTTGTGCGGGACGTAGCCCTTGACCCGCCCGCGCACGCCCGAGGCGTTCAGGCGAGCCTCCAGCGCGTCAATGTTGTCCTGTATGTCCGAAATCCGGGCCTGGATATCGGGGTCCTGCGCGCGCATGGCGCGAAGCTGGACGTTGATCGCCTGGATGGCGGCGGAGTCGACCGCCGGGTTCCTGCTTGTGCCGCGTGCAATGCGCCTGGTGAGCGTCGCCCGACGGCGATAGAGCCGCCCCGCCTCGCCCCCCGGCACCCTGGCGTGATCCAGGATGCGCTCCAGCGCGTCAATCAGCCGCTGCTTCTCGGCTCGGACCTTGGGCATCATGTACCGGCGGTGGTTGTCCACCAGCCGAGCCTGCGCCTCCAGCAGCTTGTGGAACGACATGAAGGCCTCGGCCTCGGCGTCGTCCAGGTCGAACTCGTCGAACAACTCCGCCCTGGCGACGGCGTCGGCAATGTCCACCTGGTCGGCGTCACCCGCCCAAAGCGCCTCCGTCACCTTGTCGAAGCTGCCGTCGGCGTCGTCGAGCGTCTTGCGGATCTGGTCATACCGATGCACCAGCCTGGTGATCCACCGGCTTTGCAGTTCCTCGGCGCGGATGCCGGCCGCGATGACCGGGGCCAGTTCCGTATGCTGGAACACCAGCGTCGGCGTCTTGAACGGAGCCGTCAGGCTGGAAATGTCGCGCCGCTCAAGCGGCTGCTCGACCGTCACGCCATCCGGGACCTTGGTGCCGCTCCACAGCTTGGAAACGGCCGTCTCGGTGGCCCGCTTGGTCCGCGCCGCCGCCTCCGCCAGCAACCGCCTCAACTCGGGAGACATGCCCGCCATGAGGCTGACGTCCCCTTCGTCGGTGGGCAGCGTCAGGGCGCGCTCCAGTTCCGCCGCACGGCGGTCCTGCTCGGCCGTATCCTGCGGGCCGCGTGGCTCCATGCGCGCCTTGGAGCGCGAACCTACCCGGCCAGCCGTCGTCCTCTCGAAGACACCTTCGGCTGTCCGCAGCCCGCGGCCTTCCAGCGCGTTGCGGAAGGCACCCAGGAACCGCTGCGTCTTCTGCCAGGCCCGGCCCAGCACGCCACCGGTCGGAGCGTCCTTGTCGCCCCGGCTGGCAGAGGCAAAGGCCTCGGCAATCGCCTCCTCGATCTGGCGATCTTCCGACAGGTTCGGATACCGCTTTGCCACATCGAAGCGTTCAACCCAGCCCTGCCGCCGGGCGGCCGCCTCCAGCGTTTTCCATTCCCCCGCGGAGAACAGGCCGAGGTTCCGCAAGACGTGGATGCTCTCGTGATGCAGGGTCCAGTGGAATCGCTCCGCCCGCGGTGCCTCGGCCACGCGCATGAGACCGCCCATCGCGAACCCGCCGATATCGGCGCCTGCGTTCGTCGACATGCCGGCCTGTGCCGTCATCGTCCGGGGGATCGTCTGCACTCGGCCCTTGGGTCCAACGATCTTCTGCACGGCTTCGATAGAGGCTTGGATTACGACCGGATCGGTAGGCGCGATCGGATCATTCTCGATGCTCTCCCAGCCTGACGACGCCCGCGCCTGTTCTGGCGCCTGGCCGGCGGACAGCATGGGCTTGTCCGCTGCCTCCAGCCATCCGGCCGCCTGCGGATGCCTCGATATGAACCGATCGTTCTCTCGGCGAAGGATGGCATGGATCTCGCCCAGCACCGGACGCAAGCGGTCTGCGCTGATCGTTGCCCGCATATCCTGGCCCGATCGTACGAAGTCGTCCCCGATCGAGCGCAAGAGATTGCGGTCCAGGTAGTAGACGCCTCCAGTTGCCTTGGCTGATGGGGCGCTGATGACGAACCGCCCGCGGCTATCACGCGCGATGCGGATGCCCTTAACCGATCCCTCTATCGTCGGCAGATCTAGCATCGCCGTCGTCAAGAAGTGGTAAGCCTGATCGACCGTAAATACGGCCACCTTCCCAGCCATGTTCTTGGCGGGATCGAAATCACGGGACAGCAGCACGCCCTGCTTAATCGCGCCCTTGTCGTCCGTGAAATTGACGATCTGGCCGCTTCGTTCGGCGTACCCAGCCAGAATATTCCCGGTGATGATCCAGCGTTCCTCGCGAGCCCGCTTACTCTGATCGGATAGGCTCGCCAGAAACTCCGCGGCGGCATGCTGGTCTTCGACCGGCGCGATTACCCGCTGGTTCTGCTCCTTGGCGCTCTGCGGCATCGTATCGGCGGTGTAGAGGCGCGCGCCTTCGATGCGCCGGCGAATGCCGTCCTCGGCCATCACGGTCAACTCGTAATTCGACGGGGCAGAAGCACTCGGGCTCTTGCCCTTCAACTCCACGTCGATGACCACGGCGCGCATCGGCACGTCTTCATCGCCCGACTGGATCGTGATGATGGTTCCGGGCACCGCGACACGCAGGAACCCAGAAATCCGCTGCTGCGTGGCCAGCGTGCGTTCCTGCCGCTTCTTTGCCGCATCCTCGTCTTTCATGCCCCTGATCTTCTTCTGATCGGCGGCAATCCGAGCATCCAGCTTCTGCAACAGATCTTCGATGACGTCCTGGCCGCTATCGGTCGATATGTCACTCAGGGCGGTTGCCATATCGTCAAACGACAGGTCCTGGTATCGCTCGACCGTCGCACCAGGCACCTTCATCGCGCGCGCTACATCAAGCACCACAAATTCAGGCTTGGGCGGCTTGGTGGTTCGCTTCACATCCATCAGATCCAGCATGGCCGGTGCCGAAAACGGATTGGACGGATCGCCCTTGCCGGCGATGAACTCCTGCGAGCGCACTACCTTGGCGTCCAGATCCAGTGTCTTTGCCTCAAGGGCATTCTCCCCAGCGGCGTCCAGTTCTTCGATCAGCTTGAGGTATTGATCCTCAATCTGTCCGTAGACTTCTTCCTGGCGGGCCAGTGGAAGCAGCGGGATGCGTCCGGTGATCTTGCGCGCGATCGACTCATAGTCCGGCTGTTCTTCGGTATCCGGTATCGCATCTTTCAGCACGTCAGCCCAATCTTCGAGCCCATCAACAACGGACGCCGCCACCACACCACCATAGCGATTGATGAAGTCTGGCGTGTTGGCCGCGCCGATCATTGCCTTGCGGCTGCTGGTGGTCGATGCGTTCAGGCTCGCCATCTTCGCTGCCAGCACCGCCGCTGGCCGCTTCTCGGCGGGGATGTCCGCGATTAGCTGCTCGTACTCGGGCGCAATCACCTGGCCGGTGCGATGCACCCGGCCAAGCATCTGCATGTGCGTGTCAATGTTGTTCTCGGCCTGGGCGATCAGCATTGCCCGCTTGCGCTTGTCCTCGAACTGCTCGCTTGCATGCAGGCTCAGGCCCGTCGCGCCGGATTGGTTCAGGATGATCACATCCAGATCGCCGCGGTTGAACCCCCGGATGGTCTCGGTCCGCCCGGCGACCGTCAGCTCCTTGCCGGGCCGGATGCGATAGTAGACCCGCCCATCAGCCCGATAGTCTGCGGCCTCGGTGCGTCCGGTGATCTCTCCCACCTTGTATCCGGCTGCAATCAGCTTCGACCGCATGTAGTCGATCGGGCTGACTGGCATGTTGCCGAGGGACAGCGCGTCGATCGCGGCCTCAATCTCATGGTACAGCGCCGCGCCTTCGGCCCCCAGGTCATCAGGTTCGAGCCAGTGTTCTTCCGCCGGCTCCGAGCTGAACGGCCGTTTCTCAAGGTATCGCAGCGTGCGGCGGAGGTATCGCTTCAACAGATTGTTGAAGGTCAGATCCAGCAGATCACCGTTTTCCGCGTTATTCTCCTGGGCAAACTCCTGGATGAACGCACCCATGGTATTGGCCACGGTGATGACCGGCTTCTTGCCCTCCTTGAGCTTTACCAGCGCCCGGTCAATCGTCCCCTGTGCCTTGCTGGCCAGCAGCATCTGGTTGATCAGGTTGTGCATGACCGAGCCAAAGCTGGTGGTGGAAGCGCCAGCGTCGCCTACCCCCATGCCGCCGCTCGCGCCCTTGGCGCCTTCACGGATGCTGTCCGAAATCTCCTTGATGGCTGGTTTCACAAACCCGACAGAGATACGAAAGATGCCGGCAAGAATGCCGGCGATGTCGTCATAGGCCTTCTTGTCGACCTCAATGGGCACCAGGTCATAGGTCACACCGTCGAATGACCTCTCGCGCCGGATGTACTGCCCCATCTGTGCAAGCTGACTGGTGACGATCTGCTGCATCGGGACGCCGCCTTGGGCGATCGTCTCTGCCAACTGCTCCAGGTTCTCAACCGCGGCGCGCATGCCCGTCTTGGCGCCGTACAGGTCCATCACGTCGGGCCGCTTGGCCCACGTCGCGGACGAGAAGAAAGTAGACCGTGCCGCCGCCACCAATTGCCGGAAGAACACGCTCCGCGGGAGGATCAGCTTCCCACTCTTGGTGGTCATTTCCTCCGCGCTGGCCCCGGCACCACCGGCGTTGTGCGCTTCATCCAGGATCAGGAATGACTGTGGCGCCAGGGCTTCGGCCATCTGCATGCGCGTGGTCTTCGCCCCGCGCACGGTCTGCAACTGGTTATAGGTGGTCATCACCACCCGATACTTGTCCGGTAGCCGGCCGGTGTCGCGGACCTCTCGGGCGACCTTTCGCAGTTCTTCATCGTGCTGCTTGGTGTCGGCCGTCTTGATCTTGGGCCCGTTCGGGTTTTCGGTCAGGGACAGGCGGAGGTTGCCATTCGTCGCCAGGATCTTGTCCACGATATCGGGCATGCCGATGTCGCGCAGATCCCGCGCCATATCCGCGAAAAGGTTGGGCTTTTCCGTGACGAAGATCGGCACCAGGCCGGCGCGCTCTGCGTACCGGATCATACCAGCGACGACACGCCCCTTACCGACGCCGGTTTGATCCCCGATGACAAAGCCCTGGCCCTTGTCGATCTGGTCGATACCGAGGGCGATAGCGTCGATCTGCTCGCCCGAGAAGTAGCGGCTCAACTCGGCCAGCGAATAGCCCAGCTTATCAGCCACGAAATCATCGACGTTCTTGACGCTGGCCTTGCCAGATACTCGCTCAACAAGCGCATCGAGCGCGCCCTGTGTGGCGGATGACAGGTTCGTCGGGACGAGTGTGCCGACCGGCCGGCCGGCCTTGCTGGCAGTTTCGTACGCGACCTGGGGCTTTTCGGTGTTGGCTGCGGCGCGCTGCGGCCGCGGTGCGGCTGGCTCTACCCCTGCCCCTGCTGCGGGCTTTGTAGCACCTGGTCCAGCCAGTCCATTACCGACGTCTCCCGGATCGTCGCCACGGCTGCCGTCATCTGGCTGACGCTCCACGGCGGGCGCGGGAGGCTTATTGCCAGGCTCAGTTGGTTTTGAAACGCCGGGTTGTCCTGCAGCATTTCCCGAAGGACCGCTTGCCTGTCCGGCTCCTGGCTTCTCCCCTCCGGTAGAAGCCCCGCCTGCATCATTTCCTGCTCCAGCAGGGACAGCGCCATTTCCGGGTCCGACTCCTGGTCCAGCATCCACGCCACCCTCTGCGTCAGCAGCTCCAGGTATCTCTGTCGCGTCATCGGGCGCGCTAGGTCCGCCTGCGATATCGGGACCGCTGACGCCGGCAGGCTGGTCGTTACCGCCCAGGCCATCGGTCGGCGCCCCGGCATCGGCCACGTCATCCGCGGTGATTCCTCCGTCTGGGCCCGTTGCTCGGCCATTGATCATAACCTCCTTGATAGCGTCCCATGTGGGGACGATGCGCGGCGCTTTCACCGACGGGAGCGGCAAAGTGGACTTGCCGCGGCCTTCAATCACGATCACGTCCACCGGCCACGCCGCGCCCTGCTTGGCGTACAGATCCCCGGGCACCGTGAAATGATCCACGACATTGTATTTGCCATAGAGCGTGTAGAAGAACTCCCGCTTGGCCTTGCCGTTGTAGGCATCCGCCCGGCCCTTCGGCGTCTTCACCAGCTTGTTGATGCCGCCCAGGATCAGCACCGCCCGGCCGTCATCGCGCATGACTTCAAGCGAGCGCAAGGCTATCGCGTGATCAATCTCGCCGGTGTCATAGCCTTGCTGGATGAAGTCCATGTCATAACGGACGGTCTTCCCGTCGTCGCCCTTTACCGCACCGAACGGCGGATTGGCGATCACGGCGCCAGCGATGCGCTCATATTCCTTGGGGATAGGCTTGCTGGCATCGCGGCCGGTAACAAGGCGCATCCCCTGCGCTTCCAGTGCCGCGCGCCGCTCCGGGTCCAACTCGTTGGCAATCACGCTGGCGGTGTCCGCGCCGATCAGCAGCGCGCCATTGCCGGCCGTGGGCTCATACACAACGCCGGTGTCTGGGCTGATGCCGGCCAGTTCGCTTGCGGCAAAAGCCAGCGGCATGGGCGTGCTGTACGCCTGGCGCGCAATGCTGCCGCTGGTCCTGGTCGATAGGTTCGGCTGCTGGCCATAGAGGCGAACCAGGCGGTCATAGGTCGCGGCTGGATCACCGCGCATGTCATCGACGATTTCGCGAGCCGCGGCGACAATGCCGGCTTCGATTTGCTCGTCTGTTTGCTTTGCCAGCATCGTGCCGGGCTCGATGCGCTGCCCGGTTGTCTGCGCGGCAAATGCCCTGGCCTGCTGGATGGTGGCGAAAGACCGGCCTGCCAAGAACGCATCCCGGAAGGCATCAGCCAAGTCGGCCGCGCCGTCTGCCGAAACTTCCGGGGCATCTACTTTTGTGCCTTCAACCTTTGGTTCGGCTTTCTCCACTTCCTCCACGGTCATGAACTCGGGCGACCGGTCACCAATCGTGACCTCGCCATTCGGACCATCGGTGGTGAACGGCTCTATGACGCGAGAACCATCCGCCATGTATGAGCGCACGAACCGCTCATCCTCGAACAGCAGATTGTCGTAGAAGTTGGTCCCGATCCGGCGCCAGCCCTTGGGGACAGCTACCGGAGCGATAGAAGCCACATCATCAAGATCAGTGGAACCATCCGGGTATATGATCCCCGGTTCGGGCTTGTCGGAAAGCGTGAAGTCTCGGCCGCGGTCTTCCGAATTGAAGATCACTGTTCCATCAGGGCGGATTTGGACGGACTCGGTGACGCGGATGTTGTCCTCCACGAAAGACCGAACGCCGTGCTCATCCTCGAACAGCGGCTTGCCTCGCAAGTTGCGTCCGATGCGCTCCCAGCGGCTGGGATCAGGCGCTTTCGGACCCGGTTTGGCTGTGCGCGTGCGAGGCGGCTTGCCTACACCTTCTCCTGGGGCTTCAGCGGTTTTGACGGTCGGCCGCCCCTGTTCCCCTGGTCCCTGAACGCTGGGGCTGGGGCTTGGGGCGCTTGGCTCGGGATCCCGTCGGGGGCCCCGGTCGGGTTCGGTGGTGACGGTCGGCCGGCCTTGATCGCCGGCAGGCCGTGGCCGAGCGACCGGAGCACGCTGCCCGCCGCCGTCTCCAGCCTCGCCGCCAGGCTTCGGGCCTGCGCCCTCTGCTGCGGTCTCAGGCCGGGCTGCCGGTTTGCTCGCATCCGCAGGCGCTTTGCCGCCATTGTCGCCGTCGCCACCGATTCGTGTGGATCCTCCATCCTGCCCTCCATCGTCTTCGCCTGGCATCATGCCAAAGGCCAGCCCGCCAGCCGGACCATGCGGTTTCAGCCCGATGATGTCGCGGGCCGTGCGGACGGTATCCACATCCCATCCGATGACCTTGGCAATCTCCTTGGCGACCATGCCTTCTTCATGAAGGTACTTGATCTGGGCGCGAATGAGCGGCGCCTTATCCAGCAGATCTTTGACCGCCTGGATATTGTCCCTCTGCCACTGGCTGATCGGCGGGTCTTCGGCATCCTCCTCGATCGTCACCGGGATCTGCACCTGGTCCCATGCGTCGTTGCTGCCCGGCGTGCCCTGATCGGCCAGTTCCATCTCCAGTAGCTCGGCTTCCACCATCAACTGCTGGATCGGCTCGGGCGCGGGCTCGGCGGCGGGCGCCGGTGCGGCCGGTGGCGCGGCAGTCTCGATGGGCGCCGGTCCCGGATCCTGCGGAACCTGGATGATCTCGCCTTCCGCTGGCCCACCTGCCGGCCCGGGCTGCTCGGTCCGCGCCGGGGGCTGGTAGAGCAGCGGATCGGTGGTGTTGCCGCGCCGGGCCCATCGGGTGAATTGCGGCCATGCCATATCGGACACGGCGCCTATGCGGGACTGGCCGGAACCGTCGGAGAAGGCGGCGCGGTACGCCGTCTCGGCCGCCTGCCGCGTCGGGAACCCGATCATCGCCTTGTGTTCGTCGAACTGCCCCGTCTTCGGGTCGATCTGATCGACGATCCAGACCGGGTGTTGGTTCGCCTCATGCGCGCTCGGGCCAAGGTAGACGTCCACCTGGTCGCCTTCCGCGCCCTTGGTACGCTTGATCCGCCCATATTCGGCCGGCATCACCGTCGTCCACGGCTTGCCGTCTGGATCGATGCCGTGCCGGGCGACTCCCGCCGGCGTCTCGATCGCAATGTCGAGCCCATGCAGCTTGATATGGCCCTTGCGGTAATTGCCCGCCTCGGCCTGGCCTGGGGTCGGGTCGGCGGCTTGGCTGGCCGCGGCTGCAATGTCGTTCGGCTGGACGACGTTGACCGGTGACGCCTTCGTCCCGTCGCCATCGCGCAGCGCGTCGGACCAATCGACGTCCTGGGCGAGTCCCTCGGCGTCGGTGATCCACTTGTCTAGGTCGGCTTGCGTCGGCACGTCCAGCACCGAGCCGACCGGATCGCCGGCAGGGTCAACCAGCGTCCACTCGCCGCCCGGCTGCTCCTGAATTGTGAAGCCTTCGGGCAACCGGGTGCGCGCATCATCCACGGCGCCGGTCTGCTGCGCCGCGATCGCGGCCGCGATCTCTTCATTCGGCCGCGGATCGTTCAGCATGTTGCCGAGGCTGGTCTTGCGCGCAGCGATGGTTGCGGCCGTGTTGATCGGAAGCATCAGGCCTTCAAACACCAGCCGCACGCGCGCCATGAACGCATCCGGCGTCATGCCCAGCGTGCCCGGCGGCGCCTTTTGCATCGTCTCCTTGACGGCTTGGTCCAGCACTACCGCCAATTCCATTTCCGGGACATGAGGATACGTCTGGCGGCGCTCGGCCGCTGGCATTATCGCATCCAAGGCCGCTACGGGAGAGACCGGCGGCGCGACGGGCTCCGCAACCATGACAGGAGACTGTTGCTGCGGACGGGGCGCGGCCGGTGGCGCAGCGGGGGCGGGCGGCGCCGGCGCTACGGGGCGAGGGGCAGCCGGCGGCGGCGTGCCTTCGTTGGTCTGCTGGAGAACTTCGCCCCATGTGGTCGGAAGCGGCCCTGCCGGGCGAGGCGCGCCCGGAGAACCCGGCGGACTGCCAGGGGCCGGACCGCTCGGCATGGGCGAGTCCGGCCCGGTCAGCCGCCTTGGTCCGGCGCCATCGGCACCCCGGGCGATCGGTGCAGCGCGGGGTCGCATCGCGTTCGCAGGGCTGCCTGCGAACGCTTCCATGCTGGCCGCGGCATCGCGCCCAAGCCGCGGGTTGCCGAACTCGTCGAATATCTGCTGAACGCCAGCCTGCGCGCCACGGAACAAGCCTGCGCCAGCACGGGCCGCCAGATCGACGCCGGCGCCGAGCGTCGCAATCGGATAGGCGATTGGCCCCCACTCTTGAACCGCTCGAGCCTGTTCCTCACGCGACAGGTTGACGATGCCACCTTGCTTGAAGCCCTCGACGCCGCCACGGATGGCCGACTCCAGCACGCGACCCGGGGCCGCGTTCACCGATTCCATAAACGACGGCGCCGACGGTTCTTCCGGCGTGATCCAGTCATCGACCTCGGGCATTGCTGGAGCTGCTGCGGCCATCGGCTCCGCTGGCGTGATCCAGTCGTCCACTTCGGGCGGCGGGGCCGGGGGCGGCGCTGCCTGCTGGCCAGCGATCATAGCTTCAACGCGAGGGCGCCAGTCTCCCATCACACAGGGTTCCCATTCTGGTCATACATGCGGCCGTTCTGATCGCGCCAAAGGTTGCGCGAAGGCGAGAAGACACTGCCAGGCGGAACGCTCGGCGGGCGGACCGCTTTCGGCTGCTGCGGTTGAGCCTGGGGCGACGGCGTTTCACCCGGCACAAACCCAGCCGGCGGACCGGATGGCATTGGCGCCGGGGCCGGTGCGGGAGGCACCGTAACAGGTGCGGCCGGCGCGACCGATGCGGCTGGCGGCGTCGCCGTGATGGTGCCGAGCGCCCCGGTCTGGGGCGGGGATCCGGGCGCTGGCGCTGCCGCAGTCGGTGTCGAAATCAGATCCCTGACTTCGGCCAGCCGCCTCCGCTTCTCCTCCGCCTTCTGTACAGGCGTCATGTCAGCGAGACGGTAATCCCCCTCAACGTCGCTGGATATTTTCTGAGCGATATTCGCCAAGGAGTTGCCAGACGGGGTGGCGCCCGCTGCCATCGCTGCCGCATCGCGCGGACTGAACCCCGCGGCAATCAGCATCTTTTCCTTCACCTGGATGGCAAGCATCCGCCCGCCTCCCGCGGCACCAGATGCAGGCTTAAGCGACCTGGTAACGTCCCCTCCGCCTTCCCACTGCATCGGCCGCGCAACACCATCGGGACCGACGATCATGCCCTGTTCGGTCCCGTCCGGGTTCCGCGACCACTGTATGTTGGGCCTGACAGGCTTCTCAGGACGAACCACCTGTTCGCCGGCGCCGTCCAAGATCGGGGTGGCGTTGCCGTAGGCATCGACCATCATGGCTACCGATTTGCCGTCCGGCCCCACGGAATAGAGCACTTTCCCCCCGGCCGTGCCCTGCCTCGCTGGCACGCCCGCTTGATTGATTGCCTCCACCGCGTCGCCGGTTGGCAGATAGAACTGCACGAACCGGGCTGCCCCGGCCTTGTCGGTGCCATAGAGCCGCGTCGCCATCGTCGTGGCATCGCCCAGCCGCTTGAGCGCCCCGGTGTTGTTCATGACCTCGGGGGGAAGCTGGATTCCGCTCTGATCGGCATAGTACTTGCCGGCGTCCACGTCACCGCGGGCAAATGCCTCCATCGCCATTTTCTGGTAACCATCCCGGCGCGCTTGATCCTGCTGCGTCAACCGGTCCGTGCGGGTGGTGTCCCAATTCCCCTGCTGGCGCTGGAGCTCGGTCTGCCGATCAGCCCGGGTGATGCTCTTGTCGACCTGCTGGCCCTGCTGCTGGAGCGTTTGCAGGCCAACGGCGCTCCCGCCTGGCGTCGCCGCCACGCGACGGATGATCGGGGAATAGTCGATCGCGCTCAGGCCAGGCCCTGGCGTCGGCTGCGCTGCCGGCGCACCACCCACTTTCTGCAGGTACTGCGACACGTTCGTCCGGTTCGCGTCCGCCGGGTTGGCGACCCCGCCCGAGCGAAGATACATCTCCGCGCCCGTCGGTCCGGCAAAGTGCATTGCCGAATACAGGTCCTCTCGGGTGATCGTTCGTCCACCTACATTCTGCCCGACGTACTTATCAAGCCCGCGCGCCGCGATCTCCCTGTCCAGGTTCTTCTGGTGGATCTCGAACGCCGTGTCCTGCGCGCCGCCGTCCGCCACGAACTGAGCGTGCGACATGACCCGACCGTCCGGGAGGCTGATCGTCCCCTTCCACTGGTTAGTTTTCAGGTCCTCGCCTGGGAGCGGATCGTAGATCCCGGCCGCATTCAGCGCCGCGGTGCCGAACTGGTACTTGCCCGAGAAGCCCTGCTTGTTCACCGCGGTCCCGGTCGGGTCTTCCACGGACTGGATCCGGGACCGGAAGGTGGTCCGATCGTCCGGGCTGACAAGCGGCCTGGCCGGGGCTGGAGCCGCCGGCGCTGGCTGCTGCTGCGGTTGCGCCGTGATCTCCTGCAACCCACCGCGCACGGCTTCATCAACCGCGCGCTGTTCGTCACGCTTCCGGGCGTCATCCTGCTGGCGGCGCTGCCGGTCCAAGGCGTCGGTCTGCTGATCGAACGCCCGGCCGGCCATGTTCGACGTGATGAACCCCAGGCTACCGCTCATGGTCTCAGACTCCCCAGGAACTGCCAGGGGACGAATACCGCCGCTGGTCCGCAATGATTGCCCCAAGCTGGCCGACGGTGTCACCCAGCACGTTGGCCGTGGACGTTGTGGCGTTCGCCCCGATCGCCCCGGTGGTGCGCGCCGCATCCGCCGCTGACTGTCCGGTTTGGGCGGTCAGTGATCCGGCCGACTGCCCGCCACTGGTGATCGAACTGGCCAGGTTGTTGCCGACCATCATGTTCGCGTTTGCCTTGGCGCCGCCGGTCTGTAGCTCGCCAGCCGCCATGGTGCCGCGGGCCGAGTCCGCCACGCCCTGCGCGCGCCGCAGCTCCTGCCGGGTATCGGCGTCGTTGCCGGCTGCCGCTGCCGCCCGATACCGGCGCTCCTGGTCCATGAGCGTCCCGATGCCAGCCCGCCCAGCCCCGCGCATGCCGGTGGCAGACAGCGAAGCAAGGCCGGACCGGCGAAGATCCTCAAGCCCGATTTTCTGCTGGTCCGTCAAACCGCGATGCTGCTGGATCACCTGCGGGTTCGGCGTGAGCAACGGGTTCAGCGTCGTCTTGAACGATCCAAAGCCTGCATCGATGTCAGCAAGCCCGCGATCGGACCGCTGAACCATGACGTCGCGCGCCTCCTTGTTCGCCGCGAGGACCTTGTCGAGCGCCGCCGCGTTGGCCGCCGCCTGAATGGCCGCTGCTTGGTTCGCACCGGCCTGGGCTTGGTTGCTGGCCAGGATGTTCCCACCGGCACCGAGCGCGCCGCCGACCAGGCGAGTGATGCCTGACGTGCCGCCGAGGGCGTTCGTCAGGCTGCCCCACCAGGAACTGTCGCCACCGCTCGCCATGTCAAAGCTGCCAGTGTCGACCGCGCTTCCCCAATCCCAGCCACTGGTATCGACGCTGGCAGCCGGGATCGAGTCGGCAATCGAGCCCGCGTCCCAGCCCGAAAAAATGTCCCCTAACCAATCGCCCATGATCGCATCCTCCCGGTCAACGCTGCATCGGGTGCGTCGACGGTGACGGCGGGCCACCCATCGCCGTAACACTACCGAGCCCGCCGGCACCAGCCGGGCCAGGTGCCCCCATCATGGGACTTCTGCCCATGCCAGGAAACGCCGGATCAGGCATTACCTCGCCCGGCTGCCCGGCGCCCCCTTGGATCTCCTGCAAGATCGGCAGGAACCCCGGGCCAAGCACGCCGACCAAGGCCTGCGCCGCCGCGGGGGAACTGAACAGGGCCGCGGCCAGGGCTGTGCGGTTCTGCTCGGGCATGGCGCGCACGCGGGTCATCATGGTGCCACCAACCGCGTCGCCACCTGCCGGCGGCATGAACTGCGACGGCATGTCATCATCGTCCATCATGCCGCCGTCGTCCGCCCGGATGGATTCCAGCATGCCGGAATGGCGCTGCGCCTGCTCGGCCGGGACAACGAACTCGCCCACATCCAGCGGGACATGGCCATCGTCCGGGCCTGGCGGGTTGGGTCCGCTCAACCGATCGGGCGTCACCCATCCACCGAGATACATGCCGCCGCCGCCCTCCCCGCCGTCCCCGCCGCCGCC